>ENA-OWOJ01000073-OWOJ01000073.1-gut-metagenome-genome-assembly--contig:-NODE-73-length-79668-cov-31.278185_pt1 | contig 79668 bp, 72 predicted proteins | sample MGYA00248246_ERZ651795 | MGnify/ENA primary metagenome ERZ651795 (study PRJEB26908, sample SAMEA4031706) | gut metagenome | biome: gut; feature: normal infant; material: stool | place: China | collected 2015...
GTTTCAAGCGCCGCAGGAGGGGAGACCGCCTGCGGCGTTTTGGCAGCCGGGCCGGACTACTGTCAAAATAGACACAATTCCCGAATATCACGGGAAAAGTTTGTTAATAAATTATCCATCTCCCGTCCTTGCAATACACACATATTTTGTTTATAATAGTGTCATAGGGGCTAAGACCCCGAGAGTGAGCGAATTCGATTCCGAAGAACGAATTGAGAGGAGAATAATCACTATGGGTTTAGGTAAAAAGACGATCGACGATCAGAACTACTGCGGCAAGAAGGTCCTTGTCCGCTGTGATTTCAACGTCCCCATGAAGGACGGTGTCATCACCAACGAGAACCGCATCAATGCGGCTCTGCCCACCATCCAGAAGCTGGTCAATGACGGCGCGAAGGTCATTCTGTGCAGCCATCTGGGCAAGCCGAAGAACGGCCCCGAGGCAAAGTTCAGCCTCGCTCCCGTTGCTGTGGCTCTGAGCGCAAAGCTGGGCAAGACCGTTGTCTTTGCTGACGACGACAATGTCGTGGGCGAGAACGCAAAGGCTGCTGTCGCTGCCATGAACAACGGCGACGTCGTCCTGCTGCAGAACACCCGTTTCCGCAAGGAAGAGACCAAGAACCTGCCTGAGTTCTCTCAGGACCTGGCTTCTCTGGCAGACGCATACGTTGACGATGCCTTCGGCAGCTGCCACCGCGCACACTGCTCCACCGCAGGCGTCACCGACTATATCAAGGACACCGCTGTCGGCTACCTGATGGAGAAGGAGATCAAGTACCTCGGCAATGCCGTGAACGATCCCGTCCGTCCCTTCACCGCCATTCTGGGCGGCGCAAAGGTCGCTGACAAGCTGAACGTCATCTCCAACCTGCTGGAGAAGGTCGATACCCTCATCATCGGCGGCGGCATGGCCTACACCTTCATCAAGGCTCAGGGCTATGAGGTCGGCAAGAGCCTGTGCGATGACTCCAAGCTGGACTACTGCAAGGAGATGATGGCAAAGGCTCAGGAGAAGGGCGTCAAGCTGCTCCTGCCCGTCGATACCGCCTGCGTCGAGAACTTCCCCGACCCCATCGACGCTCCTGTCGAGACCACCGTCGTCCCTGTCACCGCTATCCCGGCTGACAAGGAAGGCTGCGACATCGGCCCCGAGACCATGAAGCTCTTCGCCGACGCTGTCAAGGCTTCCAAGACCGTCGTCTGGAACGGCCCCATGGGCGTCTTTGAGAACCCGACTCTGGCTGCCGGCACTCTGGCCGTTGCCAAGGCTATGGCTGAGAGCGACGCTACCACCGTCATCGGCGGCGGCGACAGCGCAGCAGCTGTCCAGCAGATGGGCCTGGGCGACAAGATGACCCACATCTCTACCGGCGGCGGCGCTTCTCTGGAGTACCTGGAGGGCAAGGAGCTGCCCGGCATCGCAGTCATCCAGAACGCATAATCACAGCATCATGAACGGTGCGGCGGCTGTTTCGCCGCCGCATCTTTTATTTATAAAGGTAAATAAGGTAAGGAGAACGTATCATGGATAAGGCAAAGCGCAAGGCCATTATTGCTGGCAACTGGAAGATGAACAAGACCGCCTCCGAGGCTGCTGTTCTGGTGGACGAGCTCATCCCCGCCGTCAAGGACGCATCCTGCGAGGTCGTCATCTGCACTCCCTATACCGACCTGGTCACTGCTGTGGCAAAGACCAAGGGTACCAACATCCATGTGGGTGCTGAGAACGTCCACTTCGAGAAGTCCGGCGCATTCACCGGCGAGATCAGCGCGGATATGCTGGTGGATCTGGGCGTCGAGTACGTCATCGTCGGCCACTCCGAGCGCCGTCAGTATTTCGCAGAGACCGACCAGACCGTCAACAAGCGCGCTCTGGCCGCTCTGAACGCCGGCCTGAAGGTCATCATCTGCGTGGGCGAGAGCCTGCAGCAGCGTGAGGAGGGCGTCACCGAGGAGCTGGTCCGGATGCAGACCAAGATCGCCCTGCGCGATGTCACCGCCGAGCAGATGGCAAACGTCGTCATCGCCTACGAGCCCATCTGGGCCATCGGCACCGGCAAGACCGCGACTGCCGACCAGGCTGAGGAAGTCTGTGCTCAGATCCGCAAGGTCATCGGCGAGGTCTACGGCGAAGCCGTGGCTGAGGCTACCACCGTCCAGTACGGCGGCAGCATGAACGCCAAGAACTGCGAGGAGCTGCTGAGCAAGAAGGACGTGGACGGCGGCCTCATCGGCGGTGCTTCCCTGAAGGCTCCTGACTTTGCTGTCATCGTCAACGCTGCTACCAAGGGCTAAGCCCTGAGCGGTAAAAATCGTTCTCTCTGCGCCCGGCTGCGCCGCATTTCCGGCAGGGAGCCGGGCGCTGTTTGTTGAATTTTCAAAGGAGATCCTATTTTATGTCCAAGAAACCTGTTCTGCTCTGCATCATGGACGGCTTTGGCTGGACCCCCAACGAGACCTACGGCAACGCCGTGGCTGCAGCCAAGAAGCCTTTCCTTGATTCTCTGATGGCAAAATATCCTATGACCACCATCGAAGCTTCCGGCATGGCTGTAGGCTTGCCCGACGGCCAGATGGGCAACTCTGAGGTGGGTCACACCAATATGGGTGCCGGCCGCATCGTCTACCAGCAGCTGACCCTCATCACCAAGTCCATCCGCGACGGTGAGATGCTCAAGAACCCCGTCCTCGTCAAGAACATGAAGGCTGCCATCGACGCCGGCAAGGCGATCCACCTGATGGGTCTGGTGGGTACCGGCGGTGTCCACAGCCACGCTGACCACTGGTTCGGTGTGCTGGAAATGGCAAAGCAGATGGGGGCCAAGGAAGTCTACCTCCACTGCATCACCGATGGCCGCGACACCGACCCCCACTCCGGCAAGGGCTTCCTTGCCGACCTGCAGGCCAAGCTGGATGAGCTGGGCATCGGCAAGATCGCCAGCGTCTCCGGCCGTTACTACGCCATGGACCGCGACAACAACTGGGACCGCGAGGAGAAGGCTTACGCTGCCTTCGTCTACGGCGAGGGCAACCACGCCGCCAACGCTCAGGAGGCCATCGAGGCATCCTACGCCGACGACAAGACCGACGAGTTCGTTCTGCCCTGCGTCACCTGCGAGGGTGGCCGTGTGCAGGACGGCGACACCGTCATCTTCATGAACTTCCGCCCCGACCGCGCCCGTCAGATGACCCGCATCTTCTGCGACGACGCCTTCACCGGCTTCGAGCGCCGCGGCGGCCGCAAGCAGGTCCACTACGTCTGCATGGCCGAGTATGACGCCACCATGCCCAACTGCGAGGTCGCTTATCCTCCTGTTGAGCTGAAGAACGTCCTGGGCCAGTACCTGTCTGAGAACGGCAAGACCCAGCTGCGCATCGCCGAGACCGAGAAGTACGCTCATGTCACCTTCTTCTTCAATGGCGGTGTTGAGGCTCCCTACGAGGGCGAGGACCGCTGTGTCATCCCCAGCCCGAAAGTGGCTACCTACGACCTCAAGCCCGAGATGAGCGCCCCCGAGGTCGCCGACGAGTGCGTCAAGCGCATCGAGAGCGGCAAGTACGACGTGGTCATCCTGAACTTCGCAAACTGCGATATGGTCGGCCACACCGGCGTTTTTGAGGCTGCTGTCAAGGCCGTTGAGGCTGTGGACGCTGCTGTCGAGAAGGTCGTCACCGCTGTGCTGAATGCCGGCGGCTGCGCTTTCCTGACCGCTGACCACGGCAACGCCGAGAAGATGAAGAACCCCGACGGCACTCCGTTCACCGCCCACACCACCAACGTCGTGCCTTTCGTGGCCATCGGCTGCGGCGATGTGAAGCTGCGCGAGGGCGGCTGCCTGGCCGACATCGCACCCACCATGCTGCCCTATATCGGCCTGCCCGTCCCGGCAGAGATGACCGGCAAGAGCATCATCGCCGAGTAAACCTTTTCTGAAACAAAGCAAGCGCCCCGCAGCTCGTAACAGAGCTGCGGGGCGCTTTTTGTGCTGTTTGGCTTTTCAGCGCTCGACCCAGATGGACATCTTCGCACTGGTAGCGATGTCGCCGAGAAGGATGGTGTCCATCCTGATGCTGCAGGTCACGGCCAGCGCTTTGCTGGAATCGCTGCCGGTGAGCACCGAGGCGGGCAGGTTCTTGAGGGTCAGCACGGCGGTGCCGTCGGACAGGTCGCCGCTCAGAGTGCCGTCATAGTTCACCTCGCCGATGGCGATGCCGGTGAGACTGCCGGTCATGTTCATGGAAGAGAGCTGCTTGACCGGAAGCTCGAGAGTGAAGGTGCCGTTGGGCTGGCGGGTAAGGGTAGCTTCGCGGGTGGTGTCCACGGCACTGTCGGCCATCGACTCCTTGTCCCCGGACTCCCGCCAGAACCGGACGCCCACCGTCATCTTGACGGCGGCGGCACTGGCACTGACCGCCAGCGTCAGGAGCAGCAGCAGTGAGACGAGGACCGCCCCGGTGCGTCTGCCCATATGCTTCAAAGATTTCGTCATATTCAAGAATCGACCTTTCCAGCCGCAGAGGCGGCTCTGTGCGTTCCAAAACGGAACGCGAAGGAATTTGTCACCGCAAAAATAACATATTCAGAAGAAAAAGTCAATCTGGCTTGTGAGGCTTTCACAAAAATGTTTCACATAAGACACATCTTATGGAAGAAAAAACACGGGCTTTGCCGAAGACACAAAAAAAGCCGCCTCCCGGCAGACGGGAAGCGGCAGAAGTCAGGAAAACTCAGACCTCAAAGTCGGGGTCGTCCTTCAGCACGTGGATGCTGGTCATGAAGGGGCTCTGCTCGGGGTCCTGGAACGGAGCCTCCTTGACGTACTTGTTCAGCGCGACAGCGGTGCGGGCGGGGTCGGCGATGGTGCCGGCACCGCCGATGCAGCCGCCGGGGCAGCCCATACCCTCCAGCAGGTAGCCGTTGTACTTGCCGGCCTTGGCCAGCATCAGCAGCTTCTTGCACTCGGCGAGGCCCTGTGCGGACGCGATCTTGACGTCCATATCGGGGTGCCACTCCTTGACCTTGTCGGCGACAGCCTTAGCGACGCCGCCGGACTGTGCGAAGCCGCGGCCTGCGCCGGAAGCGTGGACCAGATCGATCTCATCGGGGTCAACTTCGAGGTTAGCCACGTCGATGTCCTTAGCCTCGATGATGCCGGCCAGTTCCTCGAAGGTCAGCACGAAGTCCACATCAGAGCGGACGGTGCGGCGGGAAGCTTCCAGCTTCTTGGCGGCGCAGGGTCCGATGAAGCACATACGGGCCTCGGGGTCGGCCTGCTTCATCATGCGGGCGGTAAAGACCATGGGGGTCATGGTCATGGAGATGTTCTTTGCAAGATCCGGGAAGGCGGTCTTTGCCATCATGCTCCATGCCGGGCAGCAGGAAGTAGCCATGAAGTTCAGCTTGTTGGGGACCTCCTCCAGGAAGTCGTGGGCCTCATCCACGGTACACAGGTCGGCACCGATGGCGACCTCCACGACGTCGTAGAAGCCCAGAGCCTTCAGCGCAGCCTTGAGCTTGCCGGTGGAGGCCAGGCCCGGGAACTGGTTGATGAAGGCGGGAGCGACGAGGGCGTAGATGCGGTCGCCGCGGTTGAAGCCCTGAATGAGCTGGTAGATCTGGCCCTTGTCGGCGATAGCACCGAAGGGGCAGTTGACCAGACACTGGCCGCAGGACACGCACTTGCTGTAGTCGATCTCGGCGCGGCCCAGCTCATCGGAGTGGATGGCACCCATGCCGCAGGCAGCGGCGCAGGGACGCTCGGTCTTGACGATGGCGTTGTAGGGGCAGACGCCGACGCAGCGGCCGCACTTGATGCACTTTTCCTGGTCGATGATGGAACGGCCGCTCTCCCAGGTGATGGCCTTCTTGGGGCAGACTTCCATACAGGGGTGTGCGAGGCAGCCCTGGCACAGGTCGGAGACCTTGACCAGCTTCTCGGGGCAGCGGTTGCAGGCAAACTTGATGACGTTCACCAGCGGGGGGTCATAATACTTATCGGCGATGGAAGCGTCCTCCAGACCGGAGACGACGCTGTTGTGCTCGTCCATGCGGCGGGTGGGCAGGCCCATGGCCAGACGAACGCGCTCCTCGACGATGGCGCGCTCGAGGAAGATGTCCTTGCGGAGCTTGCCTTCCTCACCGGGGATGATGGTGTAAGGGATCTTGCGCATCAGGTGGTTGGCCTGCTCGCCCTTGACGTTGGCGTAGGCCATCCGTGCCACCTCGGTAAAGACCTGGCGGCGGATCTGGATGACCGTCGTGTTGATTCCTCTGAAACTCATTCCAATCTCTCCTTGCTTTGAAACAACAGAACAAAAAACCGCTCTGACGCGGCTTTTCTCCGGGGCCTTTGATACTGGGCTGCTGCAAACAGCCGGATGCCCCGAATGATCCACTTTTATTGTAGCATAAACCCTTCGGGAAGAAAAGGGAAAAGCCTAAAATTTGTTATGAAATTCACAACTGATATATCTTGCACAAATGCGAACAAATGGATTTGTACAAAACGGCAAAGAAACGGCTAAGATTACACCATCTCGGCCCGGACACGCTCGCCGTCGTAGCTGCCCAGCCGGACATGGATGATCTCGCCGCTCTTATGGCCCGGGGCTGATACCACGACGGGAACATACAGCCGGGTGTAGCCGGTGAAGAGGGTGCCGGAGAGGGGGGTCTCCAGCAGAACGTCGTCCTCGCTGCCCTCGCAGCCGGCCAGCACCTCGCGGCGGATGTCCTCGGCGATGGCGTTCATCTCCCGGCTGCGGGCCTGCTTTTCGCGCTCATGGACCTGATCGGGGAAGTCGTAGGCGGGGGTGCCGCTGCGGCGGGAGTAGGGGAAGACGTGGACTTTCAGGAAGCCGATCTCCTTCAGGAACGCGCAGCTCTCCCGGAAATCTTCCTCCGTCTCGCCGGGGAAGCCGCAGATGCAGTCAGTGGTGAAGCTGACCGGGCGGTCACCGTAGGCGGCGCGGAGCTGGCGGACCACCTCGGCGTACTGCTCGGCGGTATAGACGCGGCGCATCCGGCGCAGGGTGGCGCTGCAGCCGCTCTGCAGGCTCAGGTGGTACTGGGGGCAGAGCTTGTCCACTGCCGCCAGCCGGGTGATGTACTCGGGGGTCAGCATATCGGGGTCAAGGCTGCCCAGCCGGATGCGCTCGATGCCCTCCACCCGGGCGCACTTCTCCACCAGCTCCACAAGGTTGGTGCCGGTGTCGAGGCCGTAGCTGGGCAGGGAGATGGCGCTGAGCACCACTTCCCGGTAGCCGGAAGCGGCCAGCTGGCGCAGCTCGGCGAGGATGCTCTCTTCCGAGCGGCTGCGCACCGGGCCGCGGGCGCGGGGGATGACGCAGTAGGCGCACTGACGGTTGCAGCCGTCCTCTACTTTGATAAAGGCGCGGGTGTGGGTCTCGAACCGCTCCACCGGCAGCTCTTCGAACCGCTCGCCCTTCGCGTGGGGGGCGATGGCGACGATGCGCTCGTGGCCGTCCAGCAGCTTGAGCACATTATCGAGGATGGCTTTCCGGTCGCCGTTGCCGCAGACCAGGTCGGCCTCCATGAACTGGGCCGCTTCCTCGGGGAAAGCCTGCGGGTAGCAGCCGGTGAGGACGGTGACGGCGCCGGGGTTCTCGCGCTTGGCCCGGCGGAGCCACTTGCGGCTCTTCTGGTCGCCGAAGTTGGTGACGGTGCAGCTGTTCACCACAAAGACGTCGGCCTCTTCGCCCTCCGGCACGATGGTGAAACCGGCGGAGCGGAACATCTGTTCCAGCGCGCCGGTCTCGTTTAAGTTGACCTTGCAGCCAAGGGTATAAAAACAAACTCGCATGGGGTGTCCTTTCAAGTTGATATACATTATAAACCATCCTATTATAGCAGATTTTTCCCGGGGAGAAAAGAGCATTCCGGCTTCTTTTTTTGCATAGAATGCAATCAGACAGACATTGCGGGGAGGGACAAGGGATGGAACGAAAGAATTTTGCGGTGCTCTGCGCAGCCGTGCTCTGCTTCTGGCTGTTTGCACTGGCCCTTGGGACGGCGGAGGGCGTGGGTCTGCGGGCTGTCATGCACCCGGAAGAGCGGGCCGTCAGCGCCGACGTCGAGGAAACGGCAGAAGGAATTTTGCTGCCGGCCGCAGCCGCCGCGCCTCAGCTCGACCTCAACTGCCGCGCTGCCATCCTCATTGAGCAGGAGAGCGGACGGGTCCTCTACGAGAAGAACGCCGACGAGCGGGTCCCCATCGCCTCCATCACCAAGGTGATGACCCTGCTGCTCGCCTTCGAGGCTGTCCACGACGGGCGGCTGACCATGGAGACGCCGGTGCCGGTGAGTGAGCACGCCTACCACATGGGCGGCAGTCAGATCTGGCTGGAGCCGGGGGAGCACTTTACATTGGACGAGATGATAAAGGCCATCTGCGTTTCCTCTGCCAACGACGCGGCAGTGGCCGTGGCCGAGCTGGTGGGCGGCAGTGAGCCGGCCTTCGTGGAGCAGATGAACGCCCGGGCCGCCTCGCTGGGGATGGAGCAGACGTCTTTCCGCAACGCCTGCGGGCTGGATGCCGAAGGCCATCTCTCCACGGCCCGGGACGTGGCCGCCATGAGCCGCACCATCCTGAACACCTGCCCCGAGGTGCTGCACTACACCGGTATCTGGACGGATACCCTCCGGGGCGGGGCGACCCAGCTGATCAATACGAATAAGCTCCTACGCCGGTATGAGGGGATCAACGGCCTCAAGACCGGCACCACCGGCGGCGCAGGCGTCTGCATCTCGGCCAGCGCCACCCGGAACGGCCTCTCCCTCATCGCGGTCATCTTGGGCGCACCGTCCAGCGCCGACCGCTTCGACGCCGCCACGACCCTGCTGGACTACGGCTTCGGGGCCTATGAGGCCGCGCCGCTGCCAAAACTCGAGGCACAGCCGCTCCAGATCACGGTCAGGGGCAGCGCGGCAGGCAGCGTCCCGCTGGATTACTCGGCCCTGCCGGAGACGGTGCTGGTGGAGAAGGGGAGCGGGGCATCCCTGCATACCGAGCTGACCCTGCCCGAGGAGCTGGAAGCTCCGGTGGAGCAGGGCCAGACGCTGGGCAAAGCCGCCGTCTATCAGGGGGAAGCACTTCTGGAAGAGTACGAAGTGCGTGCTGCCGCTGATGCGCCGAGGATGACCGTCCGGGATGCCATCGGCCTGCTGTGGCAGAGCCTCACCGGCGCGGCATGACCGAAAACTGCGCACTACCGGTCAAAAACGGTCAGCGAGGGCGAAGAATGGCTTGGACGTTTGTATAAAAGATGTAAGAGCATACAAAACAACACTATTAAAATTGTATGAAAAGCGAGGATTTTGGCCTTGACTTTGCCCGGCGGGAACGGTACACTTATACCAAGAAAAACCCTCGCCGGGCAAAGAGCCCGTAAAATGTTTTGGAGGTTTTGATAGAATGAGTCTCGCTCTGAATACAAAGCACCTCTCCAGTTTCATCAACGAAGAGGAATACAAGGCCATCTACCCCCAGGTAGAGGCCGCGCACAAGACGCTGGAAGCCAAGAACGGCCCCGGCAGCGACTTCCTGGGCTGGATGTATCTGCCCCGTGATTATGATAAGGAAGAGTTCGAGCGCATCAAGGCAGCTGCTGCCAAGATCCGTGAGGATTCCGACGTTCTGGTGGTCGCCGGCATCGGCGGCAGCTATCTGGGCGCACGCGCCGTCATCGAGGCCGTCAAGGGGATGTACCATAACGAGCTGGACAACGGCCTGAAGATCTACTTCTGCGGCAACAGCATCAGCCCCACCTATCTGAATGACATCATCGCGCTGTGCAAGGGCAAGCGCTTCTCCATCAATGTCATCTCCAAGTCCGGCACCACCACCGAGACCTCTCTGGCTTTCCGTGTGCTGCGCAGACTGCTGGAAGACGAGATGGGCGTGGAAGAAGCCAACAAGCGCATCTACGCCACCACCGACCGCGCCAAGGGCACCCTCAAGCAGCTGGCTGACGCCCAGGGCTGGCCCACCTTCGTCGTCCCCGACGATGTCGGCGGCCGCTACTCCGTCCTTTCCGCTGTGGGTCTGCTGCCCATCGCTGCTGCCGGCATCAGCATCGACGACGTCATGAAGGGCGCAGCCGACGCGATGGAGCGCTTCTCCGTGCTCAGCCCCGACAACGACGCCTACAAGTATGCTGCTATCCGCAACATCCTGTACCGCAAGGGCAAGAGCATCGAGATCCTCGAGTGCTATGAGCCGAACTTCACCCTCATGAACGAGTGGTACAAGCAGCTGTTCGGTGAGAGCGAGGGCAAGGACAACAAGGGTCTGTTCCCCGCAAGCTGCATCTTCTCCACCGACCTGCACTCCATGGGTCAGTTCATCCAGGAAGGCTCCCGCACCATGTTCGAGACCATCGTGGATGTCAAGAAGCCCGCACAGGACCTCTTCATCGACAAGCTGGAGGGCAACTTCGACGGCCTGAACTTCCTGGCTGACCAGAACATGAGCGTGGTCAACCGCAAGGCCATGGAAGGCACCATCCTCGCCCACACCGACGGCGGCGTGCCGGAGGTGGTCATCGAGGTGGACGACCTGTCCGCTTATAATGTGGGCTACCTCATCTACTTCTTCTGGCGTGCCTGCGCCTGCAGCGGCTACCTGCTGAGCGTCAACCCCTTCAACCAGCCGGGTGTCGAGAGCTATAAGAAGAATATGTTCGCTCTGCTGGGCAAGCCGGGTTACGAGAACCTGACCGCCGAGCTGGAAGCAAAGCTGAAGTAAGAGCAAGCGGAACAAAAAACGATCTCCCGCCGTGAGGCGTGGAAAATACAGGAGGACAGAACTATGATTAAACTGATTGTTGGCACCAAAGGCTCCGGTAAGACCAAGGCTATGATCGACATGATCAATGATTCGGTCAAGACCTCCAAGGGCAACGTCGTTGTCGTCGAGAAGGGCATGAAGCTGACCTATGAGGTCCCCAACGCCGCCCGTCTCATCGACCTGGACGAGTACAAGATCGCCGGCGGCGAGATGCTGTACGGCTTCGTGGCCGGCCTGCTGGCAAGCAATTATGACATCACTGACCTGTACATCGACGGCATCCTGAAGGTGCTGGATCACGACATCAACCGTCTGGGCGTCGTTCTGGACGAGATCGCTGCTGCTGCCGGCGACTCCATCAAGGTCACCGTCACTGTCAGCGCTGATGAGGCTGCTCTGCCCCACGATGTGAAGAAGTACCTGTAACATAACTCTGAAATTTCTGATTTGAAGCATCCCAGACAGGCAGGAAACCGGAGAATTTGAAATTTTTTCGGTTTTCTGCCTGTTTTGGTGTTGACAAAGGGCTGTGTTGGCGCTATACTAACAAAGCAGCCTTTTATGAGGTGTACTATGCAATTTGACCTGAGAAAGTTTATCGTATCCGGCACGAAGCCTTACGCCGCAGAGTTTCAGTGTGATTTGTCTGCAAAGGATTTTGCCGGTGCAAGGATCGAGCAGCCTGTGACGGCCCGCTTTGAGGCGGTGCCGGATGGCGAGGAGATCCGGATGACGCTACGGGCAAACGCATTGGTGCACGGAGAGTGCGCCCGTTGCCTCGACCCCGTCGAACGGGAAGAGACGGTGCAAGCAGAGTGGACGGTCAGGGAGCGCGATCTGGATGACCCGGATTTCGACCTGCCCCTCAACGAAAAAGGACATCTGGATGTGGACGAATGGCTCTGTCAGGAATTCATGTTCCAGATACCGACGGTGCTGCTTTGCAGCGCTGACTGCCCGGGCTTGTGTCCCCGGTGCGGGAAGAAGATGGCCGAATGTACCTGCCCTCCGGCAGAAGCTGAGGCCGAACCCGCAGACGCAAGGCTAGCGATACTCAAATCACTGCTGAACTGAGAAACCCATCAAGGAGGTGCAAAAATATGGCAGTACCTAAGAGACATCTTTCCAAGGCCCGCCGCGACAAGCGTCGCAGCAATGTTTGGAAGCTGGAGGCCCCCGCACTGGTCAAGTGCAGCAACTGCGGCTCTCTGAAGCTCCCCCACCAGGCATGTGGCAACTGCGGTTACTACAAGGGCGAGGAAGTCATCAAGAAGGGCTAATTTGCGCAGAATTGGTGGCACATTGGTGTTATGTACAGAAGGGGAGGGCGCAATGCCTTCCCCTTCTTGCTTTGTCTTGAAAACGAAATTGTGAGGTGAAAGCATGGCCATCAGGATCGACCGCGTGGACGCGGGCAGCGAGGCGGAAGCCCTCGGCCTCGCCGGCGGCGACGAGCTGCTGAGCGTGGACGGCAACGAGCTGAACGACACGCTGGACTATGATTTTTATACCGACAGCAAGAGCTTCCACCTCAAAGCAAAGGTGGCGGACGGCATCCGGGAGTGGGACGTCCGGCGGGAAGAGCGCGGCCCCTTCGGCTGCGACTTCTCCACCTATCTGGGCGACCAGAAGCACTCCTGCTCCAACCACTGTATGTTCTGCTTTATCGACCAGCTGCCCCCGGGAATGCGTGAGAGCCTTTACTTCAAGGACGACGACGAGCGCCTGTCCTTTTTGTTCGGCAACTATATCACCATGACCAACATGCAGGACCACGAGATCGACCGCATCATCAAGATGCACATCTCGCCCATCAACATCTCGGTCCACACCACCAATCCCCAGCTCCGCGTGCGGATGCTGGCGAATAAACGGGGCGGCGAGGTGTTGAAGTACCTGCCCCGCCTGGTGGAGGGCGGCATCGCCGTCAACTGCCAGCTGGTGCTCTGCCGGGGCATCAACGACGGCGACGAGCTCCGCCGCACCCTCACCGACCTGCTGGAGCTGACCCCGATGGTGCAGAGCGTGGCGGCAGTCCCCTGCGGCGTGACGGATTACCGCCAGAACCTCTTCAAGCAGACGCCCTACGACGCCGAGACCAGCGCCGCCGTCATCGACATCATGGAAGAGTTCGGCGACGAGTGCAAGCGCCGCCACGGCAAGCGCATCATCTACCCCAGCGATGAGTGGTACCTCAAGGCGGGCCGCCCCATCCCGGAGCCGGAGTTCTATGAGGACTACGACCAGCTGGAAAACGGCGTGGGCATGATGAGCCTCTTCCGGGAGGAATTTCTGGCCGAGCTGGAAAAGCCCCACCGCATCTATGGCACCAAAAAGATGGATGTCGTCACCGGCACCATGGCTGCGCCCCTCATCACCGAGATGATGGACGAGCTCCACCGCCAGTACCCCATGATAGAAGTAAAAGTGCATCCCATCAAAAACAACTTCTTCGGCGGCAACGTCGGCGTGGCGGGCCTCGTCACGGCGACCGACATCATCGCCCAGTGCGAGGGCCGGCTGTCCAGCGGCACCCTGGGCGTGCCTGCCGTGATGCTGCGGGAGGAGAAGGACACCTTCCTCGATGATATGACCATCGAGCAGCTGGGCCAGCGGCTCGGCGTAAAGGTGGAAGTCCTGCCCACCAGCGGCGGCGACGAGGCCAAGGCCCTGCTGCGCAGCGGCCTGCATATCGCCCGCCGGAGAAGACCGTAATTTTACCCCTTTTGTGAAAGGAGGAACCCCCTATGAGCAAACCGATCGTTGCTGTGGTGGGCCGCCCCAACGTGGGCAAGTCCACCCTGTTCAATAAGCTCTGCGGCCAGCGTCTGGCCATCGTGGAGGATACCCCGGGCATCACCCGCGACCGCATCTTCGCCAACTGCGAGTGGAGCGGCCACGAGTTCCTGCTGGTGGATACCGGCGGCATCGAGCCCAAGGCCACCGAGGGCATCCTGGCCCATATGCGCGAGCAGGCCCAGATCGCCATCGACACCGCCGACTGCATCATCATGGTGGTGGACGTGCGCAACGGCCTGACCGCCGCCGACGAGGACGTGGCCCATATGCTGCGCCGCAGCCACAAGCCCATCATCCTCGCCGTCAACAAATGCGACAACGTGGGCGAGACCCCCATGGAACTCTACGAGTTCTATAACCTCGGCTTCGACGAAGTCATGCCCATCTCGTCCGTCCACGGCCACGGCACCGGCGACCTGCTGGACGCCGTCTGCGCCCACCTCGATTTCAGTGAGACCGTCGTGGAGGAAGACCGCATCCCCGTCGCCATCATCGGCCGCCCCAACGTGGGCAAGTCCAGCCTGACCAACCGCATCCTCGGTGAGAACCGCATGATCGTGGCCAACGAGGCCGGCACCACCCGCGACGCCATCGACACCCCCGTGGACAACGCTTACGGCAAGTTCATCTTCACCGATACCGCCGGTCTGCGCAAGCGCAGCAACATCACCGACGGCCTCGAGCGCTACATGGTCGTCCGCGCACTGGCTGCTGTCGAGCGCAGCCGCGTGGCCCTCATCCTCGTGGACGCCACCGTCGGCTTCACCGAGCAGGACAGCAAGGTGGCCGGTTACGCCCACGACCAGGGCAAAGCCTGCATCATCGTCGTCAACAAGTGGGACGCCGTGGAGGGCAAGGAGACCAACACCATGGAACTGCAGCGCCGGGGCTATGCCGAGTGCTTCAGCTTTATGGGCTATGCTCCCATCATCTTCATCTCGGCCCAGACCGGCTACAACGTCAACAAGCTGATGCAGCTCATCCGCGATGTGGACAGCCAGAACGGCGCCCGCGTGCCCACCGGTGTGCTGAATGAGATGCTGGCCCGTGCCACCGCTCGGATGCAGCCGCCCAGCGACAAGGGCCGCCGCCTGAAGATCTTCTACCTGACCCAGGCTTCCACCCGTCCGCCGACGTTCGTGGCCTTCGTCAACGCAAAGCACCTGTTCCACTTCAGCTATCAGCGGTATATCATCAACCAGATCCGCGAGAACTTCGGTCTGGAGCACACCCCCATCCGCCTTGTCGTGCGTGAGCGCGGCTCCGGCGAGGTGGGCGCGAAGGACGTATAAGGAAGGGAGACTGGTTCGATGACCGCATTTCTCATTGTGCTGGCGGTCGCTGCCGAAGCCTATCTGCTGGGCAGCGTGGACACCGGCATCCTCGTCAGCAAGTATCTGTACCATGACGACGTCCGCACCCACGGCTCGGGCGCTGCCGGTATGACCAACATGCTGCGCACCTTCGGCAAGAAGGCCGCTGCCCTCACGGCGGTGGGCGATGTGCTCAAGGGCGTCGTGGCCGTCTGCCTTGGCCGGTGGCTGTTCGGACATCTGCCTGCCGACGCTGCCGTCTCGCCCTATCTGGGCGTCTATCTCGCCGCCATCCTCGCCGTGGTGGGCCACTCCAAGCCCATCTACTTCGGCTTCAAGGGCGGCAAGGGCGTGCTGGTGGCTGCCGGTGCCATTCTGGCAGTCCAGCCGGTGCTGCTGCCGGTGCTGGCACTCATCTTCCTTGTCTGCCTGGTCCCCACCGGCATGGTGTCGCTGGGCAGCATCACCATGGCCGCGGCCTACCCGGTGCTGACGCTGGTGTACAGCCTCATGCGCGGCCTGCCGACCCGGGACGTGGTGGTCTGCACCGTCGGCGCTGCCATCATGGGCGGCATGGTCATCTGGATGCACCGTTCCAACATCCAGCGCATCCGGGACGGCAAGGAGTACCGTTTCGGCCAGAAGCACAAGAGCAACTAAGCATAAAAAGATGCCCCGCAGGCAGCTCTCGACGAGCGTCCTGCGGGGCATTTTGCTGTTTGGCAGAGTTATTTCGCGTCGGTCTCCAAGAGGGTATCGGTGTTGTCCTCATACGTGGGGTCTTCGATGGCAATGGTCTCTTCCCGTTCAGCAGACTTACGGCTGAGGTGTTTGCGCAGCCGGGTGGCAAATTCATCTTCCGGGATGCCGCTCTGGCTGGGGGAAAGGTCGGGTGCGGGGTGGCCGTCGGGCAGATGAGCGCCGAAGGCCGGGACGAAGAAGAACTTCCGCACGATGAAGATGAGGGCGATGGCGCCCACGCTCAGCAGGTTCTCCAGGGCGGATTCGTGACCCACCACCATGTGGCGGGCGATGGCGTAGAGCAGCACTTCAAGGCTGGAGCCGGGGCTGTGCTTGGCCAGCATCTTGATGAACTCGATGCCGATGACGATGTCCAGCGCCCGCTGTAAGAAGATGCTCACCTCGGCGTCGTTGCCGTCGAACAGCAGGCCGGGCATCCACTTCAGCAGCGGCACCATCGACAGCAGCAGGCCGATGAGGACGAGGCCGGACAACAGGATCTCGAGCAGGGTGGCTGTGCTGATGATCCTGTTGCGCAATTCGGCGCGGCTGTGGCTTTCAACACGGGAATTGGACATGGGCAGGGACCTCTCTTTCAAATTTGACCGGAAATCTTTTACAACAGTTTGATTCTATTGTAGCAAAAGCGAAAAACGAAGTCAATTTCTCCGGCTGGGAAAGTTAGCCAGCATGAAAAACTGGAATCGAAGGCAGACAAAAGGGGCCGTCCGCACCCGGAATGGAGTGCAGACGGCCCCTCTTTGTGCGGAAAAGGCGGCTTAGGCCTCAGCGATGGCTTCGATCTCGCAGAGCACGCCCTTGGGCAGGTCTTTCACGGCCACGCAGCTGCGGGCGGGCTTGGAGGTGAAATACTTGGCGTACACCTCGTTGAAAGCGGCAAAGTCGGCGATGTCGGCCAGGAAGCAGGTGGTCTTGATCACCTTGTCGAAGCCCACGCCGGCAGCTTCGAGGATAGCGCCCACATTGCGGCAGCTCTGGTCAGCCTGTGCGGCGATGCCCTCGGCGACTGCGCCGGTGGCGGGGTCTACCGGAATCTGGCCGGAGGTGAAGACGAGACCGCCCACGGTGTAGCCCTGAGAGTAGGGGCCGATGGCGCCGGGAGCTTTTTCGGTGCGGATGATGTTCATATCGATTACCTCACATATCATAAATAGGGGAGTCTCCCGCCAAAAGGGGGAGCCGATGAAAAAAGTCTACCACCAACTGTCCCTGACGTCAACGGCCAGCAGGGGACGGTCCCGGAATTTCCGGAAAAAGGGGATGTAAAATTATTTGGAAAAATCTGTGCAAATCATCTTGACAAGAAATAAACTTTTATGATAAAAATAGAGCATGAAAGTAACATTTTTGCAGAAAAACGCAGGCGCAGCGCAGGCAGGAAAGCCAGCTTTGCGCAGGCGCGTTTCTTTTTTGCAGAAAAAGCGAATTTCTGAACCCTCGGAAGGGGCAGAAAGGATAAGATATGTCGATTTTGGTAGATGATTCAAATAAAACAGCCCGCCGTGCAGCGGAGGCTGGACTGCAGCAGAAAAACTGTGCTGCGCTGGTGCGCCCGGCGGGTACGGGCAAAGGCTGCATCGTGTGGGAGCTGCTGGACGCCCACCCCGAGATGCGCGTGCTCTGGGTGGTGTCCTGTGCTGCCCGTCTGGAGCTGCGCCGCGCCCTGACAAAGCGGCTGGGCCGGACGCTGGGCGGCCGGGTGCGGCTGATGAGCTGCGAGCAGCTGGCCGTGCAGAATGCGCTGGGCTGGGTGGCGCTGGCTGAGTTCCGGCCCGGCCTGCTGGTACTGGACGGCTGGAGGGAGATGAGCGCAAAGGACTGGACCGACTGTGTCCAGCCGCTGTTCCGCCTCTGCCCGGGGGCAAAGCTGCTGGCTCTGGGGGAGCCGGACGCCCCGGGCGACAGCTGCCGCGCTGCCGAGGAGATGCTGGCCGACGCCATCGTGGAGCCGCTGGCACTGGGCGGGGCGATGGCCGAGGGCCTGCTGCCCATGCCGGCCTCCTATACGGCCCTGCTCTGGCCGCTGGAAGATGCGATGGCCCGCCTCCGTGCTGAGGTGAAGAACCTCCATCTGCCGGGCTGTCCTGACCCAAACGCCGAGAAATATCAGGCTCTGAGCCTCGCCGTAGAAAAGCTTCCGCCGGTGGAACAGCTGCTGGCGCAGTGGCTCCCGGATGCTGCCGGGCGGTATCTTGTCCTCTGCGAGGATGATGCAGCGGCGGCGCAGACCGCAGAGCAGGCCGAGAAGCTGTTTGGTGCAGGAACACATATTTATAAGGATGCAGAAAGCTTTGCGGCCGATGAAGCGGCCACCCTCCGGCTGCTGGTCTGTGCCAACGGCCCGGCGGTGCAGGCTCCTCTGGCCGGGATCTCGGGCGTGGTGCTGGTGCGCCGCAGCGCTGGACCGGCCGCATACCGGCAGATGCTGGCACGCGCCCTTGCAGCCTGCGGCAGTGTGCCGGTGGCAGAGCTGAGCGCGGCCTTTGAGGCGCTGACCTGTGTGCAGCAGCTGCGGAAGGAGTGCAGCGCGGCGGGGGCAGAAGCCTTCCCGCTGGAAGAGCCTCTTTCTGCCTGCCGCCGGGCTTACCGGCAGCTCCGCCGCGCGCTGGACTCCGACTGGGAGCGCTATTATGCCGCCGCAAAGCAGATGACGGCAGAGGGAAAGACGCTGGACGTGCCTCGCTCCTACCGCTTTGGGGGCGTGGCCGTGGGCCGCTGGCTGGAAAACCAGCGCCTTGTCCGGGCCGGAAAGAAAAAGGGACGCCTCACCGCCGAGCAGGCCGCCCGGCTGGACAAAATCGGCATGAACTGGAAAAAGCGGCTCGAGCTGGCGTGGGAGAACGGCTGTGCTTCGGCCCGGCGGTACCGCGGCAGCCACAGCGACCTGCTGGTGCCGGTCCATTATAAGGATAAGGACGGCTTTGCACTGGGCGAGTGGATCGTCTACAACCGCCAGCGCTATCTGAGCGGGAACCTGCCGTCAGACCGCGTCGAACGCCTCGAGGCACTGGGCATGGTGTGGGACACCGGCAGCATCCTCTGGGAGAAGAGCTATGCCGCCGCCGTCCAGTATTATCTGGAAAATCACACGCTGGAAATTCCCGTCAAGTACGTCACACCGGACGGCATGGCGCTGGGCGTCTGGCTGGGCAGTCAGCGTGCCGCTTATAAAGAAGGTGTGCTGACCGACGCCCAGATCGAAAAGCTGGAAGCGCTGGGAGTGGACTGGACGAACCGGAACGACCGCAAGTGGCAGACCGCCTACGAGGCCGCCGTGAAGTACCACGCCGCCCACGGGAACCTCGACGTCCCCACCGAGTACGCCGACGAAGACGGCATCCTGCTGGGCAAGTGGGTGTCCCGCCAGCGGTACGCATGGCAGAACCCCGAGCGCAGCAGCGCCCGGGTGACGCCGGAGCGGAAAGCTCTGCTGGACGAGCTGGGCATGAACTGGGAAAAGACCGACTCGTGGCAGCACCGCTACGAGCTGGCCGTGGAATACAAAAAGGAGCACGGCAGTCTGGCCGTTCCGGCCCAGTACCGGACGGAGGACGGCATCTGGCTGGGCAGCTGGCTGTCCCGTCAGAAGCAGATGCTGCGGGAGGGCAAAAAGCTCTCCGCCGCGCGCCGCGCGGCCCTGAAAGAGCTGTTCAAGGGCGAAAAAGGCCGACGTCTCAGCGCTCCGGTGCCGCCCGCGTACAGCGTGCGGGAGCAGAACTGGCTGGACAACTACCAGAGCGCCAGGCTCTACGCCGAGAAGAAGGGCAGCCTCCTCGTGCCTGCCGGATACGTGGACGAGAACGGCTTCCGTCTGGGCGTCTGGATCTCGAACCTCCGGGCTGCCCGCAAGGCCCGGCCCGGCTCGTTCCAGGTGACGCCGGAGCATATCGCTCTGCTGGATGCCATCGGGATGCAGTGGGACGCCCGGGAGGCCAAGTGGGCCGGGGCGTTCCGCCGTGCCGAAGAGTACTGCGCCGCCCACGGCAATCTGCTGGTGCCGGTGAACTATAAGACCGAAGACGGCTTCTGCCTCGGCGACTGGGTCCGCCGGATGCGCGAAAACTACGCCTGTGCCGAGAAAAAGCTGACGGCGGAGCGCATCGCAAAGCTCGAAGCGCTGGGCATGGTCTGGACCGTGCCGCAGGAGGGCTGAGATATTGCATTTTAGGGCGGAGTGTGGTATACTTCACCTCGTCTGAATAGAAAACAGCAGGTGCCTGCCGCCGGGGCTTCGTCCCCGGCCGGGAGGATAAAAGGGAAGCGGGTGCGAGTCCCGCGCGATCTCGTCACTGTGATAAGGGAGTCCGTTGCCTTGGCGCTCAGCGCCGGTCACTGGAGGCTTTGCCTCTGGGAAGGCGGCAGCGGGCGGTGAGCTTTCAGTCAGGAAACCTGCCCGCTGTTGGTACAGGAGCGTCCGGCTCCGGATCACGAGGAATTGGTCGTACCAAAAAGCCCGAATGTTCAAAGGGTCTTTTTGCTGTGCCTTCCGCGCGGTGAAAAGGCTCTTTTTTCGTTTGAGCTGGCCCCCGTTTCGTACCCTTTCTATCGGAAACGTACATTCCACACAACAGAAAGGACTCAAACAATGCGTAAGGCAACCAACAAGAACTGGCAGCGCGTCACCGCCGCTGCCGCCGCACTGGCCCTGTGTGCCGGTGTGCTCACCGGCTGCGGTGCATCTTCTTCCACTGCCGCCAGCAGCACCGCCGCAAGCTCTGCCGCCGCCAGCGGAGTGAGCAGCGAGGAGGCTGATGAAATGGCAGCAAAGAATGTGGCAGACCTCATCGACGCCATCTATGTGCAGGAGCGCAACGAGAACACCGACGCCCAGTGCGAGGCCGCCAAGGCCGCATGGGACGCTCTGACCGACGCCCAGAAGGAGCTGGTCGAGGGTGAAGAGGCTGACCCCGATTACTTTGGCCGCGACACCGGTGACGCCTCTAAGGACGACGCCCGCAACCAGGACAACATCGGCGACAAGGAGATCCTGGTCGTCAGCTTCGGCACCTCCTTCAACGACAGCCGCGCAGCGGACATCAAGGGCATCGAGGACGCCATCCAGGCCGCATATCCCGACTGGTCTGTCCGCCGTGCCTTCACCGCACAGATCATCATCAACCATGTTCAGGCCCGTGACGGCGAGAAGATCGACAACATGGAGCAGGCTCTGGAGCGCGCAGTTGCCAACGGCGTGAAGAATCTGGTCGTCCAGCCCACCCATCTGATGCATGGCGCTGAGTACGACGAGATGATGGAGATGGTGGACAGCTACCGCGATCAGTTTGAGTCTGTCGCCATCGCCGAGCCTCTGCTGGGCGAGGTGGGCAGCGATGCCACCGTCATCAACGCCGACAAGGAAGCTGTCGCCAAGGCTATCACCGCCGAGGCCGTCAAGACCGCCGGTTTCGACAGTCTGGACGCCGCTGCTAAGGACGGCACCGCTTTCGTCTTCATGGGCCACGGAACCTCTCACACCGCAAAGGTGAGCTACAGCCAGATGCAGTCTCAGATGAACGCTCTGGGCTACAAGAACGTCTTCATCGGCACCGTCGAGGGTGAGCCGGAGGAGACTGCCTGCGAGAACGTCATCGAGGCTGTCAAGGCCGCCGGTTACACCAAGGTCGTCCTGCGTCCCCTGATGGTCGTTGCAGGTGACCACGCCAACAACGATATGGCGGGCGACGACGAGGATTCCTGGAAGAGCCAGTTCGAGGCATCCGGCGAATTCGATTCTGTCGATTGCCAGATCGCAGGTCTGGGCGAGGTCGCTGACATCCAGCAGCTCTATGTCGCACACACCAAGGCCGCTGTCGATTCCCTGAACGGCTGAGCTAGGAAGCCGTTTTCGTAATCATTGCACACCGCCCGGGCGGTCTTTTTGCTCGCATACTGCGTTGCTTTCCCTTGCAATCCGCCCAGGATTGCTGCGGAAAATCGCCTTGCCTGCGGGCAAAAATCCTCGCCGTTTGGTGCACCCTGCTTGCGAAAGCAGCTTCTGACTCTATGATTGCCCGGAAAGGAGTGCCTTTTCGGGCAATTTCTTTTTCGGCCTGCTTTGAATTCGGGCCATTGCGTGTTATAATCTTTTCTGTAAAATAGATACTTCGAGGTATATCATCATGAAACTGAACCATAAATTTGCTCTTCTGCTGGCCGGCGCTGTGCTGGCTGGTTCTCTCACCGGCTGCGGCGCATCCGGCGCCCCGGCCAGCTCTGCCGCTTCCTCCGAGGCTGCGGCCTCCTCTGCCGTGAGCGAGGCTGCTTCCGAACCGGCGGCAGAGGCTGCGCTGCCCGACGGCGTCTACACCGCCGACTTTGACACCGACAGCTCCATGTTCCATGCCAACGAGGCCAACGACGGCAAGGGGACCCTGACCGTGAAGGACGGTCAGATGACCTTCCACGTCAGTCTCGTCTCCAAGAAGATCGTCAACCTCTACGTCGGCATGGCCGCTGACGCCGAAGCCCACGAGACCGACTGGCTCCAGCCTACCACCGACACCGTCACCTACTCCGACGGCACCTCGGATGAGGTGTATGGCTTCGACATCCCGGTGAAGGCTCTGGACGAGGACTTCCAGCTGGCCATCCTCGGCTCCAAGGGCAAGTGGTACGACCATACCGTCCGTGTCGCCAACGCCCAGCCTGCTGCGGCGGAAGCACCTGCCGACGGCACCTACACCTGTGACGTGACCCTCGAGGGCGGCTCTGGCCGCGCCACCGTGGACAGCCCTGCGGCCCTGACCGTGGCCGACGGCAGGATGACCGCCACCATCGTCTGGTCCAGCCCCAACTACGACTATATGCTGGTGGATGGCGAAAAATATCTGCCCACCAACACCGAGGGCAACTCTACCTTCGAGATCCCCGTCGCGGCTCTCGACACCCCGCTGGATGTGGTGGGCGATACCGTCGCCATGAGCACCCCGCATGAGATCGAGTATACGCTGACCTTCGCCTCTGCATCCCTGATCGAGGCAAAGTAACGATGAAACGCCGCAATTTTCTGAAAGCCCTGCCTGCCGCCGCCCTCACCCTTGCGGGCTGCGGGCAGAATAAGACTGCCCCGGCCAATACAGCATCCCTCGTGTTCGACCACAGCTATCCGCTGGACTATGCCACCCAGTTTTCCGCCGACTGCTATGAGGGCGGCTATGTGATGATCGACATCCCGGACGCCGGGCGGTTCCTCGTCGTCCCCGAGGGGGCCGCCGAGGTGGACGACCTGCCCGAGGATGTCGTTCTGCTGCGCCAGCCGCTGGATCATATTTATCTTGTCTCCACCTCGGTGATGGACCTCTTCGTCCATCTGGACGCATTGGACAGCATCGCCCTCTCCGGCACGAAGGCCGAGGGCTGGTATGTGGAAGAGGCCAGACAGGCCATGCAGGAGGGCCGCATCGCCTACGCGGGCAAGTACAGCGCCCCGGACTATGAGCGCATCCTTGCCGCCGGCTGCACCCTCGCCATCGAGAACACCATGATCCTCCACGACCCCGAGGTCAAGGAGCAGCTGGAAAAGTTCGGCGTGCCGGTCCTCGTGGAGCGCTCGAGCTACGAGAGCGGCCCGCTGGCCCGGATGGAGTGGCTCAAGCTCTACGGCATCCTGCTGAATAAGACTGAGATGGCGGAAGAGGTCTTCCGCCAGAAGGTGGAGCAGGTGGCCCCTATCCTCGAGCAGGAGAACACCGGCAAGACCGCGGCCTTCTTCTCCATCACCACGAATAACCTCATCACCGTCCGCCGCACCAGCGACTATGTGGCCCAGATGGTGGAGTTGGCCGGCGGCGTCTACATCTTCGACGACCTCGAGGGGGAGACGTCGGCCCAGTCCACCATCAAGCTGCCCCTCGAGACCTTCTACGCCCGGGCCAAGGACGCCGACGTCCTCATCTACAACAGTACCATCGAGGGCGTGATGGAGACCCGTGACCAGCTCATCGAAAAATGTCCGATGCTGGCGGATTTCAAGGCCGTCCAGTCCGGCGACTGCTGGTGTACGGCCCAGAGCCTCTTCCAGCAGAGTATGGAGCTGGCCGACCTCATCTCGGATATGAACCTCGTCTTCACCGAGGGCTCGCCCGACCCGGCGTCCCTCCGTTTCTTACAGCGCATCGTATAAAAGGAGCTTTGTCATGACCACCACCCGCCGCCTCAGCCTCGCGTACCTCGCCCTCACGGCGGGGGTCGCGGTGCTGTTTGCACTCAACCTGTTCTGGGGCAGTGTGTCCCTGACGCCCGGCGCGGTGGCAGCGGCTCTGCTGGGCCGGGGCGAAGATGCGCTGGCCGTGGGCATCGTGCTCCAGCTCCGTCTGCCCCGGGCGGTCATGGTCGTGCTGCTGGGCGCGGCCCTCTCGGCGGCGGGCTACCTCCTGCAGACCTTCTTCGCCAACCCCATCGCCGGCCCCTTCGTCATGGGCGTGTCCAGCGGCGCAAAGCTGGCGGTGGCCCTGACGATGGTAGTGTTTTTACAGCAGGGGCTGCTCACCGGCTCGGCCACCCTCATCATCGCCGCCTTTGCAGGCTCGATGGCGGCTATGGCCTTCGTGCTGGTGGTGGCCCGGCGGGTGCCGCGGATGAGCATCCTCGTCATCTGCGGCATCATGATCGGTTATATCTGTTCGGCTGTCACCGACATCGTGGTGACTTTCGCGCAGGACTCCAACATCGTCAATCTCCACAACTGGTCGATGGGCAGCTTTTCCGGCATGACCTGGGCCAACGTGGGTGCAGCGGCCTGCGTGGTGCTGCCCGCGCTGGCGGCGGCGTTCCTGCTCTCGAAGCCCATGGCGGCCTACCAGATGGGTGAGAGCTACGCCAGGAGCGTCGGCGTGCCGGTGCGGGCCTTCTCAACGGCCCTCGTGCTGCTGTCCAGCCTGCTTTCCGCCTGCGTGACGGCCTTTGCAGGCCCCATCTCCTTTGTGGGCATCGCGGTGCCGCATCTGGTCAAGAACCTGCTGGGCAGCGCAAAGCCCCTTTATGTCCTGCCGGGCTGCTGTCTGGGCGGGGCAGCGTTCTGTCTGCTCTGCGACCTCATCGCCCGCAGCCTGTTCGCGCCCACTGAGCTGTCCATCAGCTCGGTGACGGCGGTTTTCGGTGCGCCGGTGGTCATCTGGCTGCTGGTGCGCCGCCAGACACAGGAGGGCCGGGAATGAGCGATCCGAAATTCTACTGCCGCGCCGAGGACCTTGCCATCGGCTACGGCAAAACGCCCCTGATGGAACACATCGGACTCGGCGTCGGGAAGGGGACCATCCTCACCCTCATCGGCCCCAACGGCGCGGGCAAATCCACCCTGCTCAAGACGCTGGCAGCGCAGCTGGCCCCCCAGGGGGGTGCTGTCCTGCTGGACGGCAAAAATCTCGCGGACTGCTCCGGCCCGGAGCGCGCCCGCAAAATGGCTTTGATGGTGCCTCACACCCGCCGCACCGAGCTGACCACCTGCTTCGAGATGGCGTCTGCCGGGCGCTACCCCTACACGGGGCGGCTGGGTGTCCTCTCGGCAGAAGATAAGCGTCAGGTCTATGCCGCGCTGGCCCTCGTGGGGGCCGAGGCGCTGGCGGGCCGGGACTTCAACCGCATCAGCGACGGTCAGCGCCAGCGCGTCCTGCTGGCCCGGGCCATCTGCCAGCAGCCGGAGCTGATATTATTGGACGAGCCTACGTCTTTCCTTGACATCAAGGGCAAGGCTGAATTGCTGGCCATCCTGAAAAGCCTCGCCCGGGACAAGAAGATGGCCGTCATCCTGAGCCTCCACGAGCTGGAGCTGGCGCAGAAAGTTTCCGACAAGGTCGTCTGCGTCTCGGCGGCGGGCGTCTCGGACGTCATGACGCCGGAAAAGGCCTTTGCCCGGGAAAACATCTGCAAAATTTATGCTCTGACCGATGAGCAGTACGCATTCCTCTACGGCGAAGAAAAAGCGCCGGAGGAAAAGCGCCCGCTCTTTGAGCACTACGTCCGCAGCGGCCAGAAGCTCCTGCGCTGCGGCTACACCACCGGCACCTGTGCGGCGCTGGGCGCGGCGGGCGCGGCACGGCTGCTGCTCACCGGCCGCACCCCCGAGACGGTGGCCCTCCGCACCCCGAAGGGCATCGTGGTGGAGGTGGAACCTATCTTCTGCCGCCTGTCCGGCGAGGGAGCCGAGTGCGCCATCCGGAAGGACGGCGGCGACGATGTGGACGTGACCACCGGTCTGCCGGTCATCGCCGGTGTCGCCCTCCGGCCCGAGCTGGCCGGCGAGGTGCGCATCCACGGCGGTGAGGGCGTGGGCCGGGTGACAAAGCCCGGTCTCGACCAGCCCGTGGGCGAAGCTGCCATCAACCACGTCCCCCGGGCCATGATAAAAGAAGCGCTGGAAAAAGAGGCCGAATCTGCCGGGTACGCGGGCGGCTTCGATGTCACCATCTCCATCGAGGGCGGGGCTGAAACGGCGAAGCGCACCTTCAACCCCCATATGGGCGTGGAAGGGGGACTCAGCGTCCTCGGCACCAGCGGCATCGTCGAGCCCATGAGCCAGCAGGCCATCCTCGACACCATCCAGCTGGAAATGGGGCAGGCGGCGCTCCGGGCCGGAAGCCCCCGGCGGCTCATCCTCGCCCCGGGCAACTACGGCCTTGACTATCTCCACGAGAAGATGCCCGCCCTAAAGAATATCCCGGTGGTCAAGACCTCGAACTTCATCGGGGATACGATGGATATGGCGGCGGCATCCCACTTTGAAGAGGTGGTGCTGGTGGGCCACATCGGCAAGCTGGTCAAACTGGCGGGCGGCGTCATGAACACCCACTCCCGCACGGCAGACTGCCGCACCGAGCTGCTCTGCGCCTACGCCGCCCTCTGCGGTGCATCCCGGGACGTCTGCGCGGCCCTGATGAACGCGGCTACCACCGACGCCTGCATGGAGATCTTAGACAAAGCAGAGATGAGAGAACCGGTGCTGTCCAGCCTGCTGGACGCCATCCAGCTCCACCTTGACCGCCGCGCCGCCGGGGCGTTCCGGGTGGGCGCGGTGCTCTTCTCGAATCAATACGGCCCGCTGGGCCAGACCAGGACTGCAAAGGAGCTGCTGGACGAATGGAAAAACGGATAGGCACTTTTTACGGCGTCAGCGTCGGCCCGGGCGACTCGGAGCTCATGACCCTGCAGGCTGTCCGCCGCCTCGAAAACTGCCCGGTCATCGCCGCGCCCCAGACCCCAAAGGGCGGGATGCTGGCGCTGGACATCGCAAAAGGTGCGGTGGATCTGAGCGGCAAGACCATCCTGCCGCTGCGCTTCGCCATGAGCCTTGACCCGGCGGTGCAAAAAGCCGCCCACATCGAGGCGGCCCGGGCTGTGAAAGAATATCTCGACGCCGGGCAGGATGTCGCCATGCTCAACCTCGGCGACGTGTCCGTCTACGCCACGTTCGGCTACCTGCAGGAGATCCTGGAGGCCGAGGGCTGCAAGACCGTGATGCTCCCCGGCGTGACGAGCTTCTGTGCCGCTGCGGCCCGGCTGGGCCAGTCCCTGACGGGCGGCATGGAGCAGCCGCTGACCATCGCCCCGGGACGCTGCGCCGCTGAGGTGCTGGCCGCACCGGGCGCAAAAGTGCTGATGAAATCGGGCCGTCAGCTGCCCGAGACGCTGGCCGCGCTGGCCGACGCCGGGCTTCTGAGCCGGAGCGCGATGGTCTGTAACTGCGGCCTGCCGAACGAGGAGGTCTGGCCCGACCTGACCGATTACGACCCGGCCCGGTCGGCGGGCTATTTCGCAACGATTTTGGTGAAGGAGGGGTAAGATATGGTCCATTTTGTAGGAGCCGGGCCGGGCGCGCCCGACCTCATCACCCGGCGGGGCGCGGCCCTGCTGGCCGATGCCGACTGCATCATCTACGCGGGCAGTCTCGTCAACCCGGCCCTGCTGGGGCTGGCGAAGCCCGGCTGTGCCATCTACAACAGCGCGGAAATGACGCTGGAACAGGTGCTGGACACCATCCGTGCCGCCGAAAAGGCCGGAGGCACCACGGTCCGCCTCCACACCGGCGACCCCTGCCTCTACGGGGCCATCCGGGAGCAGATGGACGCACTGGACGCCGACGGCATCCCTTATGACGACACACCGGGCGTGTCCAGCTTCTGCGGCGCGGCGGCGGCACTCTGTGCCGAGTACACCCTGCCCAACGTGAGCCAGACCGTCATCATTACCCGGATGGAGGGCCGCACTCCTGTTCCTGAGGCCGAACAGCTGGCAAAGCTGGCCGCTCACGGGGCTACCATGGTCATCTTCCTCTCCATCGGGCTGGTGGACAAAGTCCGGCAGGCCCTTCTCGAGAGCGGCGGCTACCGCCCCGATACCCCTGCCGCTGTGGTCTATAAGGCCACCTGGCCCGAGCAGAAGGTGGTGCGCTGCACCGTCTCCACACTGGCCGAGGAGACCCGCAAAAACGGCATCACCAAGACCGCCCTCATCGTCGTAGGCGACTTTCTGGGCGAAAACTACGAGCGCAGCAAGCTTTACGACCCCGCCTTTACCACCGAGTTCCGGCAGGGGACGGAGGCCGGGCAGTGAGCCGGGCATATCTGGCCTTCACCGCAAAGGGCGAAGCGCTGGCCCATCGGCTGGCGGAAGCTCTGCCCGGCAGCGTGAGCCGCTGCGGCGGAGACGTGACCCTGAAAGGCTGGACGGCGGAGCATTTTGCACAGGACGAGGCCCTGATTTTTGTGGGAGCTGTGGGCATCGCGGTGCGGGCTATCGCGCCCCACTGCAGGAGCAAGGCCGCCGACCCGGCAGTGGTGGTCGTGGACGAGGGCGGGAACTTCGCCGTGCCGCTCCTGTCGGGCCATCTGGGCGGTGCCAACGCGCTGGCCCGGGCGCTGGCAAAGGCGTGCGGCGCGGTGCCGGTCATCACGACGGCCACCGACATCAACGGCCTCTTCGCCGTGGACCTCTGGGCCAAGGCCCAGAACTGCGCTGTCCTTGAGCCGGAGCGCATCAAGCGGGTCAGCGGCGCCCTGCTGGCCGGGCAGACGGTCCGGTACTGGTCGCCGTGGCCGGTGGCGGGGGAGCCCCCCGCCGGAGTGAAAAAGGCTGACCCACCCGAAGCCGCCGACTTCGCCCTGACCCTCACGCCGCAGGGCGAGGCGCTCCACCTCGTCCCCCGCATCGGGGTGCTGGGGGTGGGATGCCGCCGCGGCACGACGGCCCAGCAGCTGGAAGAAGCCTTTGCGGCGTTCTGTGCCGCGTCCGGCCTCAGCCCGGCGGCGGTCTGCGCCGCCGCCAGCATCGACCTGAAAAAAGATGAGCCGGGGCTTGCAGCGTTCTGCAAAGCCCACGGCTGGCCCATCACGTTCTATCCGGCCGACGAACTGCGGGCCGTGCCGGGACAGTTCACCCCGTCGGCCTTTGTGGCAAGTGTCACCGGCGTGGACAACGTCTGTGAGCGCTCGGCGGTAAAAGCTTCGGGCGGGACGCTCCTTCTGCCCAAAACGGCAGGCGGCGGCGTGACGCTGGCGCTGGCCGTCCGCCCCTTTGCACCCGATTGGAGGACAGAGCAATGAGTGAGAGTAAAAAGACCGTGTTCGTCGTGGGGCTTGGCCCCGGCGGCGGACAGTTTCTGACCGTGCAGGCGCAGAGCGCCTTGCAGCAGGCCGAGGTGTTGTGCGGCTATACGGTCTACATCGACCTTGTGCGCCCCCTCTACCCGGAAAAAGAGTGCTACGCCACCGGCATGACCCGGGAGATCGACCGCTGCCGCTGGGCGCTGGATACCGCCCGGGCGGGCCGGGACGTGGCGCTGGTCTGCTCCGGCGATGCCGGGGTCTACGGCATGGCCAGCCCGCTGCTGGAGCTGGCCGAAGAGTACCCGGACGTCAACGTGGAGGTCGTCCCCGGCCTGACCGCCGCCCTCAGCGGCGGGGCGGTGCTGGGTGCGCCGCTGGCCCACGATTTCTGCGTCATCTCGCTGTCGGACCGCCTCACGCCGTGGGAGGTCATCGAAAAGCGGCTGGCCTGCGCCGCTCAGGGCGATTTCGCACTGGCGCTGTACAATCCCTCCTCCAAGGGCCGCCCGGACTATCTGCGCCGGGCCGTGGACGTCCTGCTGGCGAACGGCAAAGCCCCGGACACCCTCTGCGGTTCTGTGCGGAACATCGGCCGGGAAGGGCAGGAAAAGCACATCCTGACCCTCAGCCAGCTCCGGGATACCGAGGTGGATATGTTCACCACCGTCTTTGTGGGCAACGCCGCCACCCGCGCGCTGAGCGGGCGGATGGTCACGCCGCGGGGGTACCGCCGATGAACGTCGTCGTTTTCAGCGGCACCACCGAGGGGCGGGAGCTTTCCCGCCAGCTGGCGGCACTGGGCATCGAAGTCACCGTCAGCGTGGCCACCCCGCTGGGGCAGGAAGAGCAGGGGAGCACCCCCGGCGTCACCGTCCGGTGCGGGCGGCTCCTGCCCGATGAGATGGCCGCGCTCTTGGGGGATGCCGCCCTCTGCATCGACGCCACCCACCCCTACGCGGTGGAGGCGACCAAAAACATCAAAGCAGCGGCAGAGAAGGCCGGGGTGGAATACCTCCGCCTGCTGCGCCCGGCCAGTCCGCTGCCGGAAAACTGTCTCGTCTTTGAGAGCGCAAAGCAGGCGGCAGAAGCGCTGGCCGCAGAAGAGGGCAACCTTCTATTGGCCACCGGGGCCAAGGAGCTGGCGCAGTTTGCGGCCATCCCGCCCGAGCGGCTCTACCCCCGCGTCCTGCCCACGCTGGAAAGCATCGCGGCCTGCGAGGCGGCGAACATCCCCCACCGCAACATCATCGCCATGCAGGGTCCCTTTAGCTTTGCCCTCAATCAGGCCATGATGGAGCAGTTCCATATCCGCTGGCTCGTCACAAAGGACGGCGGCGCAGCCGGAGGCTTCGACGAAAAAGCCGCCGCCGCCTCTGCCGCCGGGGCGCAGCTGGTGGTCATCCGCCGCCCGCCCGAGCAGGGCGAGACGGCTTCCGAGGTGCTGAAACGCTGCAAGGAGATGATAAGATGAACGTGACACTCATCGGCATGGGCTCCGGCCAGCCGGAGAACCTGACCCTTCAGGGCCTGGCCGCACTGCGGCAGGCCGACCTCATCCTGGGCGCACGGCGTCTGCTGGCAGTTCTGCCTGCCGGCTGCACCGAGAACCGCGCCGCCGCCTACCGCCCCGACGAGGTGGCAGAGCTGCTGCAGACTTCCGGCGCAGAGAACGCCGTGCTGGTCTACAGCGGCGACACCGGCTTTTACTCCGGCGCGTCCTCCATGATGGAAAAGCTGGAGGCCCTCGGCGTCCGCGCCCGGGTGCTGCCCGGCCTTTCCAGCATCCAGCTGCTGGCGGCGGCGCTGGGCCGTCCGTGGCAGGGGTGGAACCTTGTTTCGGCCCATGGCCGCACCTGTGACCCGGTGGCCGAGTGTATGCAGGGCAGACCCACCTTCTTCCTCACCGGCGGCAGCGAAGACCCCGCCACCCTCTGCGCCCAGCTGGAGGCAGAGGGCTTCGGGGACATGCAGGCCGTCGTGGGCCAGTGCCTCGGCACACCGGAAGAAAAGCTCTTCCGCGGCAGCGTCAAAGAGCTGGCCGCAGGCCGGTTCAACAGCCTGAGCGTCCTTCTCGTGGAGGCGGCGGAGGTGCTGCCCCGCCGCGCCCCGGGCCTGCCGGACGAAGCCTTCGAGCGGGGCGACGTTCCCATGACCAAGCAGGAAGTCCGGGCCGCTGTGCTGGCGAAGCTGGCCGTCCGCCCGGAAGACATCCTGTGGGACGTGGGGGCCGGGACGGGCAGCGTCAGCGTGGAGCTGGCATTGGCCGCGCCCCGGGGCCGGGTCTACGCGGTGGAGTGCAGGCCGGAGGGCTGTGCGCTCATCAAAGCCAACCGCGAAAAATTCAGGACCCGGAACCTCGTCCTCGTGGAGGGGCTTGCCCCCGACGCCCTTTCGGACCTGCCCGCGCCGGACGCTGTTTTCATCGGCGGCAGCAAGGGCAGCCTTGCCGCCATCGTGGACGCCGCGCTGGATAAGAACCCCGACGCCCGTATCTGCGTGTCGGCCATCGCCCTTGAGAGCCTTTCGGCGGCGGTGGCCGCGCTGACGGCCAAAGGCCGGACCGTGCAGGTGAGCCAGATCGCCGTCAGCCGGGCAAAAGCCGTGGGCGGGCTGCACCTCATGATGGCCCAGAACCCCATCTACCTCATCACAGGAGAATGACATGATACAGTTTCTGCTGGCGGCGCCCCGCTCGGGCAGCGGCAAGACCACCATGACCTGCGCCCTGCTCATGGCCCTCAAACGGCGGGGCTGTGCGCCCTGCGCCTTCAAGAGCGGGCCGGACTACATCGACCCCATGTTCCACCGGGCAGTGCTGGGGGTGGAGAGCCGCAGCCTCGACCTCTTTTTCTCTGCGCCCGAGACGGTGCGCACCCTCTACGCGAAGGGTGCCGCCGGACACGGTGCGGCGGTGTGCGAGGGGGCTATGGGCTTTTATGACGGCCTCGGGGGCGTCAGCGACAGGGCCAGCGCGTGGCATCTGGCCGACACACTGGACCTGCCGGTGCTGCTGGTGGTGGAGCCGAAAGGTCAGAGCCTGACGCTGGCCGCAGAGCTGAAGGGACTCAACAGCTTCCGCACTCCCAGCCACATCGCAGGCATCCTGCTGAACAACTGTACGGCACGGATGCACGCTCTGCTGGCTCCGATGCTGGAAAAAGAGACGGGTCTGCCGGTGCTGGGCTTTCTGCCGAAACTCCCGGAGGCCGTCATCGGTTCCCGCCATCTGGGCCTCTATACGGCAGCGGAAGTGGAAAATTTACAGCAGAAGCTGGCCCTTCTGGCCGACGCGGCAGAGGAGCACATCGACTGGCCCCGCCTGCTGGACCTCTGCGAAAAGGAGCCGCCCGCCCTGCCGGTGCAGCCGGAGACGCCTCCGGCCCGCGTCCGCATCGCCGTGGCGCAGGACGAGGCGTTCTGCTTTATCTACGCCGAGACGCTGGAGGCCTTCCGGGACGCCGGGGCAGAGGTGGTCTTTTTCAGCCCCCTCCGCGACACGGCTCTGCCGGAAAACATCGGCGGGCTGTATCTGCCCGGCGGCTACCCGGAACTTCACGCAAGAGAATTGAGTGAAAATACCTCGCTTCTGCGCGAGATAAAGCAAAAAATCGAGTCTGGTCTGCCCACGGCGGCCGAGTGCGGGGGCTTCCTCTATCTGGGGCAGAGCCTCACGGACGCCGAGGGGCAGAGCTGGCCGATGGCGGGCGTTCTGCCGGGCGAAGCAAAAGATGCCGGACGTCTCGTCCGCTTCGGCTACGCCGCGCTGAGCGCAGACTCGGACAGTATGCTCTTCCGGGCCGGGGAGAGCTTTCCCATCCACGAATTCCACCACTGGGATTCCACCGCCAACGGCACAGCCCTCGCGGCAAAAAAGCCGGTGGGCGGCGCAGAGTGGCGGTGCGGATTTGTAAACGAGCATTTCTATGCGGGCTTCCCGCATTTGTACTGGGCGGGTACGCCCCTGCCGCAGCGCTTTGCCGCCGCGGCTGAAAATTACAGGAGAGACCATGACTGAGACAGAACTCGCCGCCCTCTGTGCGGCCATCACACCGCCGGACGAAGCCGCCCGGGCGGCGGCGCACGCCCACTGGGCCAGCCTTGCAAAGCCGCTGGGCGGGCTGGGCGGATTGGAAACGACCATCGAGGACGCCGCCGCCCTCACCGGCAGCGCAAAGCTGGATATTTCCCGCCGGGCGGTGCTGGTGCTCTGCGCCGATAACGGTGTGGTGGCCCAGGGCGTCAGCCAGACCGACAGCAGCGTGACCCGCGCCGTGGCCGAGAATCTCGCCGCCCGCCGCACCAGCGTCTGCCGGATGGCACAGACCGCCCGGTGCGAGGTGGTGCCGGTGGATATGGGCATTGCGGGCGAACCGGTCCCGGGCGTCCTCGACTGCCGCATCGCCCCCGGCACAGCGGATTTCACCCTCGGCCCGGCTATGAGCAGGGCTGAGGCTGTGGAGGCCATCGGCAGGGGCATCCGGCTGGTGCAGGAGCAGAAGAAAGCGGGCGTCGGCCTGCTGGCCACCGGTGAGATGGGCATTGGCAACACCACGACGTCCAGCGCCGTGGCCGCTGTGCTGCTGGGCCAGCCCGTCGAAGGGATGACGGGCCGGGGCGCGGGCCTTTCGGACGAGGGACTTGCCCGGAAGATCGACGCCATCCATCGTGGCATCGCAAAAAATCAGCCCGACTCTGCCGATGCACTGGACGTGCTGGCAAAGCTGGGCGGTTTCGATATTGCCGGGCTCTGCGGCGTCTTCCTCGGCGGTGCGCTGGAAGGTGTGCCGGTGCTGGCCGACGGCTTCATCAGCTGTGTGGCGGCGCTCTGCGCTGTCCGGCTCTGCCCGGCGGCGGCCAAGGCTGTTTTTGCAAGCCACTGCTCCACCGAGCCGGCCGCAAAGCTGGTGCTGGACGCTCTGAACAAAAAAGCCCTCATCACGGCGGGCCTGCATCTGGGCGAAGGCACCGGCGCGGTGGCTGCCATCCCGCTGTGGGACATGGCGCTGGCCGTCTACGATGGCTGTTATTCCTTTGAAGAGGGCGGCATCGAAGCCTACACGCCGCAGGGGGGTGCGGGATGCTGACGCTGGTGCTCGGCGGCGCGGCCAGCGGCAAAAGCGCCTACGCCGAGAGCCTTGTGCTCAAGACCGGCCTGCCCCGCTATTACCTCGCCACCATGCAGGTCTGGGATGCCGAGTGCGCCGCCCGGGTGGAAAAGCACCGGAAAATGCGGGCGCAAAAGCAGTTCGAAACGCTGGAATGCCCGCTCCACCTCGACCGTCTGGCTCTGCCCGGCCGGGGGACCGTCCTGCTGGAAGACCTCGGCAACCTCGTCGCCAACGAGCTTTACAGCCCCGGCGGGGCAGGAAAGCACACCGCCGAGGCCGTTTTGGCCGGGCTGGAACGCCTCGCCGCCGGGTGCGATGACCTTATCGTCGTATCGAACGAGGTGTTCAGCGGCGGTGCCGACTACGCAGGCGACACCGACCAGTATCTGCTGGCGCTGGCGCAGGTGAACAACGCTTTCGCCGCCCGGGCGGACAACGTCTGCCGGGTGGTCTGCGGCCTGCCGGTGTACTACAAAGGAGGAGAAAAGCTGTGACTGTTTTGCAGACCATCGCGGTGGCCTTTGCGATGTTTTCGGCCCTGCCGGTGCCGCAGTTCGAGTGGAACGAAAAAAATATGCGGTACGCCATGTGTGCCTTCCCCCTCATCGGGCTGGTGTGCGGCGGGCTGTGGTGTCTCTGCGGCGTCCTGCCCCTGCCGGAGCTGGCCCGGGCGGCGGCGTTCTGCCTCGTGCCGGTGGCCATCACCGGCGGCATCCATCTCGACGGCTACGCCGACACCTCCGACGCCCTCTCGAGCTACGGCGACCGGGAAAAAAAGCTTGAGATCCTGAAAGACTCCCACTGTGGGGCCTTCGCTGTCATCCGGCTGTGCTGCTACTTTGTGGCTTACTTCGGCCTCTGCGGCAGTGTGCGGTTCACGCCCCGGGCGGGCCTGTGCTGGACGCTGGCGCTGGTGCTGGAGCGGGCGCTGTCGGGCTTTGCCGTGGCGGCGTTCCCGCTGGCGAAAGACACCGGCCTCGCCCACACCTTCGCCACAGCGGCCGACAAGCAGACCGTCCGCCGCTTCCTCTGCGGCCTGTCGGCTCTGCTCATCCTGGCGCTGACGGCGCTGGGCAGCGGCGGGCTGGCGGCGGCGGCGCTTCTGGCACTGTGGCGCTATGATTCCGTGGCCAAAAAGCAGTTTGGCGGCATCACCGGCGACCTGGCCGGGTGGTTTTTACAGCGGGCCGAGCTGTGGATGCTGGCGGCGCTGGCCGTCAGCCAGTGGGGAGGAGTGCTGTAAATGATGTTCATCACAGGGCCGCTTTACAGCGGCAAGCGCACCTTTGCGCGGAACTTCCGGGGCAGCGTCATCGCCGATGTGCAGGACGCCGCCGCCGAGACTCAGACCCCGGAGCAGCTCGAAACGCTGGCCCGGGAGCTGGCGGAATATGATATTGTCATCGCCACCGAGGTCGGCGGCGGTGTTGTCCCAATGGATGCTGAGGAGCGCGCCGGGCGGGAGGCCGCCGGACGGCTGGCCTGCCTGCTGGCAGAGCGCGCCGACTGCGTGGTGCAGATGTTCTGCGGCATCCCGACGGTATTGAAAGGAGAATTACCCCAATGTTGATCTATCTGCTGCGTCACGGCCTGACCGAATACAACGCCCAGAAGCGCTATCAGGGCCAGCGCGACATCCCGCTCTCGGCGGAGGGCCTGAGCCAGCTGCGCCGGGCCGACATCGACCCGAAGGTGGTCTATATCACCCCGCTGCAGCGGACGGCCCAGACGGCCCGGGTGCTCTTCCCGGAGGCAGAGCTTGTGGTCGTGAAAGACCTGCAGGAGATGTGCTTCGGCAGCTTCGAGGGCAAAAACTACGTCGAGATGGAGCACGACGCCGATTATCAGGCGTGGGTGCAGGCCAACTGCGAGAGCAAATGCCCCGACGGTGAGCGGAAGGACGACTTCTCGAACCGCATCTGCAATGCCTTCTCTGCTCTGGTGGACAAGGCGCTGGCCGACGGCGAAGAGCTGCTGGTCATCCTGGCCCACGGCGGCACCCAGATGGCGGCCATGGAGCGGTACGCCCTGCCCAGGCGCGATTATTATGCGTGGTGCGGCCCCAACGCGGGCGGCTATGTGCTGGATGCCGCCGACTGGGCCGAGAAGCGCCAGCTCCGCCTCGTGAAGACCGTGCAGTACACGAAAGACGCGGAGGCCGGCGTATGATGACCGCCTGGGCTGTGCTGGGAGGCTTCGTGCTGGACGCCATTTTCGGCGACCCGGCGTGGCTGCCCCACCCGGTGGTGTACATGGGAAAAGCCATCTCCCGGCTGGAAAAATTCCTCCGCGCCCGCCTGCCCAAAACGCCTCAGGGCGAGCTGCTGGGCGGCGCAGTGGTGGCGTTCTGCCTGCCGGTGGGGACGCTGCTGCTCACGGGCCTTGTCTGCTGGGGCGCGGCGATGCTTCACCCGCTGCTGGGGCTTGCCGTCCAGATGTTCTGGTGTGGGCAGGCGCTGGCCGCAAAGGGACTGGTGCAGGAGAGCACGATTGTTTACTGGGAACTGGTAAAAGACGACCTGCCCGCCGCCCGGAAGGCGGTGAGCCGCATCGTGGGCCGCGACACGGAAGCCTTGACCGCCGAGGGCGTGACCAAAGCGGCGGTGGAGACGGTGGCCGAAAACGCCAGCGACGGCGTCATTGCGCCTTTGCTTTATATGCTGCTGGGCGGTGCGCCGCTGGCCCTGACCTACAAGGCCATCAACACCATGGACAGTATGCTGGGCTACAAGAACGAAAAATATCTCTATTTTGGCCGTGCGGCGGCAAAGCTGGACGATGTGGCGAACTATATCCCGAGCCGTCTGGCGGCGCTGCTCTGGATCATGGCGGCGGCGTTCACCCGCAATGACGCCAAGGGCGCATGGCGCATCTGGCGGCGGGACCGCCGCAATCACGCCAGCCCCAACAGCGCCCAGACCGAGAGTGCCTGCGCCGGTGCGCTGGGCGTTCAGCTGGCCGGGCCGGCCTATTATTTCGGGGAATATTATCCGAAGCCCACCATCGGCGACCCGCTGCGGCCCATCGAGCCGGAGGATATTCTGCGGGCAGATCGGATGATGTATGTAGCCAGCGGGTTTGCGCTGGCGTGGGGATGTGCGATACGGGGGTTCTTGGGATGAAACAACTGGTCCACGGCGGTGACTGGATGGGCTACCGCGAACGCTTTGGCCGCGACGCGCTGGATTTTTCGGCGAACGTCAGCCCACTCGGTCTGCCCGAAGGGGTGGCGCAGGCCATCCGGGATGCACTGCCTCTGGCCGACCGCTACCCCGACCCCCTCTGCCGCACCCTGCGGGCGGCGCTGAGCCGGGCCGAGGGTGTGCCGCAGGAGCATATCCTCTGCGGCAACGGTGCGGCGGACCTCATCTTCCGGCTGGTCTGGGCCGTAAAGCCCCATAAGGCGCTGGTGACTGCCCCGACTTTTGCCGAGTACGCCTCTGCATTGGATACGGTGGGGTGCGAAGTGAAACGCTTTTTTCTCGATGAAACGAATGATTTCGCCCCGACGGACGTCCTCGTGGACGCTGTGGACGAGAGCATCGACATGGTGTTCCTCTGCCAGCCGAACAACCCGACGGGGCAGCTGGCCTCACCCGAACTGGTGAAAAAGCTGCTGTGCCGGTGCGAGGAGTGCCACACGATTTTGGCCGTAGATGAGTGCTTTCTGGACTTTCTGCCCGACGCCGACGGGTGGACCGCGAAGCCTCTGCTGGAAAGTGGGGACCTCGTCATCCTGAAAGCTTTCACCAAGCTCTACGGCATGGCCGGCGTCCGGCTGGGTTACTGCCTCTGCGGCGACGAAGCGCTTCTGGAAAAAATGCAGACAGCGGGCCAGCCGTGGGCCGTGTCCAGTCTGGCCCAGGCGGCAGGCGTCGCGGCCCTGAAAGAAACCGCTTATGTGGACGAGGTGCGCGCCCTTATCGCCCGGCAGCGGCCCGTTCTGACGGCGGGCCTGCGGGCGCTGGGCCTGCGGGTCATCGATGGAAAGGCGAACTATCTGCTCTTCCGCGCGCCCGCCGACCTGAACGAGAGGCTTCGCCCGCTGGGAACACAGGTGCGCAGCTGCGCGAATTATCCGGGCCTCGGGCCGGAGTGGTACCGCACGGCGGTGCGCACGGCCCCCGAGAACGCCCGGCTGCTGGAACTTATGAAAGAGGTGCTGGGATGAGCAGGGCAAAATGCATCATGGTGCAGGGTACGATGAGCGGTGCAGGCAAAAGTCTGCTCTGCGCGGCGCTCTGCCGCATTTTTGCGCAGGACGGCCTGCGCGCCGTGCCGTTCAAGAGCCAGAACATGGCTCTGAACAGCTTCGTCACCAAAGACGGCCTCGAGATGGGCCGGGCGCAGGTGGTGCAGGCGCAGGCCGCCGGCGTCGAGCCGGACGTGCGGATGAACCCCATCCTCCTGAAGCCCAGCAGTGACGTGGGCAGTCAGGTCATCGTCAACGGCGAGGTGCGGGGCCAGATGAAAGCGTCGGAGTATTTCCGCACGAAACGGCAGCTGGTGCCGGACATCCTGAAGGCGTATGACAGCCTCGCCGAGGAGGCTGACGTCATTGTCATCGAGGGCGCGGGCAGCCCGGCAGAGATCAACCTCAAGAGCGAGGACATCGTGAACATGGGCCTCGCCGAGATGGTGGACGCGCCGGTGCTTCTGGTGGGTGACATCGACCGGGGCGGCGTGTTCGCCCAGCTCTACGGCACGGTGGAGTTGCTGGAAGAAAAAGAACGTCGGCGCATCAAGGGGCTCGTCATCAATAAATTCCGTGGAGACGTAGAAATTCTGCGCCCCGGCCTTTCGATGCTGGAAGAAAAGACCCATCTGCCCGTGGTGGGCGTCGTACCGTACCTGAAGGTGGACATTGAGGACGAGGACTCCCTGAGTCAGCGCTTCGAGATGCGGGACGGCAAAAAGCCGCTGGATGCGGCGATCATCCGTCTGCCGCATCTGTCCAATTTTACGGACTTCATGCCGCTGGAACAGCACCCGCTGCTGGGCGTGCGGTATGTTTCGAACACTCATGAGCTGGGCGCACCCGACCTCATCCTGCTGCCGGGAACGAAAAACACGGTGGACGACCTGCTCTGGCTGCGGCAGTGCGGGCTGGAAACGGCTCTGCTCAAGCTGGCCGCGAAAGGCACGCCGGTGCTGGGCGTCTGCGGCGGCTACCAGATGCTGGGCCAGACCCTCGACGACCCCACCGGCAGTGAGAGCGGCCGGCCGCAGACTCTGCGGGGGCTGGGTCTGCTGCCCATCCGGACCGTGTTCAGCGAGCAGAAGCGCCGCGCACAGGTCAAAGCGACCGCCGCCGCCGCCCCCTTTGCGGGTGCAGAGCTGGAAGGCTACGAGATCCACACCGGCGTGACCGAGGCTGAGGGCGAACCCTTCGCCCACTACCCCGACGGGGGCCGGGAGGGCTGCGTGCAGGGCAATGTGTTCGGCACCTACCTCCACGGTCTGTTCGACACCGGCACGCTGACCGAGGCGCTGGCGGGCTGGCTCTGCCGCCGGAAGGGCATCGACCCCTCCGACGCGGCCCTCATCCCGATGGAAGAGTACCGCCGCTGGCAGTTCGACATCCTGGCCGACGGCGTGCGCGGGGCGCTGGATATGGACGCGGTGTATGCCGCGATGGGAATGGAGAAGCGCTGAATGGAACAGGGACTTTTGCATCTGTACTGGGGCGACGGAAAGGGAAAGACCACTGCCGCTATGGGTCTTGCGCTCCGTGCGCTGGGGTCCGGGAAGCGGGTGGTCATCGTCCAGTTTTTGAAGGGCGGGAACAGCGGCGAGATCCCGCTTCTGGCCCAGCTTGGCGCGGAGATCTACCGGGGCAAGGCCGGGCAGAAATTCGTCTTTCAGATGACGCCGGAGGAAAAGGCCGCGACCCGGGAACTGCAAAACCAGAACCTCGCCGCCGCCATGGCACAGCCTGCCGACCTGCTGATACTGGACGAAGCCGGGAGCGCAGAAGAGCTGGATATGGTGGACGTCGATCTATTAAAAAAGGCCGTCCTGGAGCGGCCTGCCGGATGTGAGTGTGTCCTGACGGCCCACACGCCGCCCCAGTGGATGATGGACGCCGCCGACTACTCCACCGAAATGAAATGCCACCGCCACCCCTACCAGAAGGGGATAAAAGCACGAAAGGGGATAGAATATTGACGCCGCAGCATCATTTACCTGCCGACATTGAGCGGACGAGCTTCCACATCATCACCGAAGAGCTGGAAATGATGGGCCTGACCCCGCCGCCCGAGCACGAAGCCGTGGTCAAGCGGGTCATCCACACCACCGCCGACTTCGACTATGCACGGAATCTTCATTTTACCCCTCGCGCGGTGGAGCAGGCCGTCAAGGCCCTCCACGCCGGGACCGTCATCGTGACCGATACGAATATGGCACTGGCCGGCATCACCAAGCCCGGTCTGGCCAAGCTGGGCGGCACGGCCTGCTGCTACATGGCTGACCCCGAGGTGGCCGCCGCCGCCAAAGAGGCTGGCACCACCCGGGCCGTCGCAGCGATGAAAAAGGCAGCGCAGGAGCATCCCGGGGCCATCCTCGCCGTCGGCAACGCGCCCACAGCTCTGCTGACGATCGCAGAACAAATCGAAAGCGGCCTGCGGCCCGCACTGGTCATCGGTGTGCCGGTGGGCTTTGTGAACGTGGTGGAGAGCAAGGAGCGGCTCTTCGCCGTCTGCGAAAAGCATGATGTACCGGCCATCGTGGCGATGGGCCGCAAGGGCGGCAGCAACGTCGCTGCGGCCATCTGCAACGCCCTCATCTACTCCGCCGCCGAGATGCTCGACCCCTCGGCCCGGGGGTGGAAGTGAGCGGCAAATTTTGGAGAAACACAATGATACCTACAAGAAAGACCGATGAAAAATTTTATCGGCTGTTTTCGACCTTTCACGCCTTTTCAGAGCATCTGACCAAGCGGGAAGACAATGAACTGCGCGATAAATACGACCACAATGCGTTCTGTTATTCCGGCCAGCCCACGGAGGACGAGCTCCGGGCCGCGCTGGCTTATCAGAAAGCGCGGGGAGACGCCTTCCTCAAACTGGAAGGATACGAGCCGCTGGCCGATGCATTCGGCATGGAGTGCGAAGAGACCCTGACGATGGTTCTGCCCCCGGAAACAGACATCCGCAGCTGGAAAACGAACCCGGACGTCTCGATCAAGGCCCCGGACGCAGACCAGCTGGAACAGCACGAACTGAAATACTACGGCCCGTTGTACGGAGATGATTTTACCGTGCGGAACAACCGGAACCTTCGGGAACAGCTGACCTACCTCGGCGCGTATCTGGGCGGGAAGCTGGTGGGTGATTGCTATATTTTCGCATCCGATGGGTATGTCTGCATGGACGGCCTGCTGGTGGACGAGGATTTCCGGCACCAGTACATTGCCATGACCCTGATGAAGCATATTGCCGAAAAGGCGCAGGAGCGCGGAGAGATCCTGTATCTTCACGCTGACTCCGAGGATACACCGAAGGAACTGTATGCGAAGATGGGATTTCAGGCCGTTGACAAGCTCTATGAATATCTCTGCACCGATTTCTCGAAACTGAAAATATGAACGAATGCGCGCCGGATACGGCGATGGGCCTCCCAATGCGGGAGGCCTTTCTGTTACACCGTCGCCAGCACGGCAAGAATGCTCTGCCAGCGCTTGTTCTCGACGGCGGGCGCACGGCGGACGGGCCGGGACTGTACAGGCTGAGGCCGCTGAGCCGTCTGGGGCAGGGGAGAGAGGAGCGCGGCCTGCCATGCGGCGGCAAGCTGCATGGCCTCCGGGCAGCTCTGCAGGGTGCGGCGCTCGGCCCCGGCGAGGTAGTCGCCCAGCCAGCAGAGGATGGCCGCGATGTTCAGCTGCTCGGCGGCGCGGGTGCTCCAATAGCTCCAATGGGCGGGACGGCCCACGAACCGCTCCACCGTGATGAGCGCACCCTCCCGGGCGGCAGAGGGGGAGACCGTCCCACAACCACCGGCAGTATGGGCCAGAACGTCCAGAATGCGCGCCATCCGGCCGCTGTCGAGGGCGTCGTCCCGGACAAAAGCAGAGAAATCTGTCTGGGCCAGCAGACCGTCGGCGGTGGCGGGGAAACGCCCCGTCAGCTCGCCCGAGGCGTTGTGGCAGCTCTGCCACCCTTTGCGGACGAGCTGGAAGTTCAGCTTCTGACGTCCCATCGTGGAATAGAACACCCGGGCCTTGCCGCTGACCGGCTCCTGCCGCAGCTCGAGATAAGCGTCTGCGCCTCCGAGGTCTTGGACCTTGACGCTGAGCACAAGGCGGTACGCAGGCTTCTGGCTGGACATGGCAAGATGCATCTCTTCAAAATAACGTGCGGCATCCATAGCGGTTCTCCTTCCTGTGGGCGCGGGGTGGTGTGTGGGTGTGCGGCCCTTCGTTGGTTGTAGTATATCATAAATTGCGCCAGAATACAACTATAAGTTTGCAAATAAACCAAAAAACTTTTTGATTCTTCGGCAATGCAAAACAAGATGGTTGTGAGCGACAACAAAAATACGGAGCCGCTGGCAGCAGATACAACTGCACAGCGGTCCCGTACATTATTATGATTCAGTCGCCCAGCTCCCGTATCTCGTTCTGGATGAGTCGGCCTGCGGCCCGGGCCAGCTGGTCCATGCCCCGGATGCGGGCCATGTTCTTGCCGTAGATGCGGGAGGCGTCGGCGGCGCTGGCGTCTTCGCCCATAAAGACGGCGGAGACTCGCAGACCCTTCCGCTGCAGCGCCCGCACCTCGTCGGCGGTGTCCTCCACGCCCGCGCTGCCGCCGTAGTCGCGGCCCAGCGGGTCATCGGGAGAGGGTGGGATGCGGCGGCTGTCGTTGGGGGAGGCGTCCGTCAGGAGGATGAGCAGGTGCCGCGCGGCGGGGCCGGGGTCGAAGCCGATGAGGTCGCCTGCTGCCCGCAGAGCCAGACCGTCCCGGTTCCAGCCCGAGGCGAAATACTGGCAGATGCCCTGTAAGCTCTTCTCCTTGAAGCCCTTGAGCACCCGCAGGACGGTGTAGCCCCGCAGGCTGGAAAAGCAGCTCACCCGCACCGGGATGCCGCAGGCCGCGAGGCTCTGGGCGAGGATAGACCCCTGCGCCGCGATGACCTCCTGACAGTGGAGGCGGGAAGCCGAAGCGTCCAGCAGCAGGTCAACGGTGAAAGACGGGTGGTTCTCTTCCTCCGCACAGCGGAACACCCGGTCGTCGTCCATGACGGTGCGCCAGACCCGCTCCGGGTCGAGGTTGCCGCTGCGGGCGACCCGGGCGTTGGGCTGCTGGTGGACGAGGATGCAGTTCCGTATCTGCTCAGTCAGCCGCAGCACGACGCTGCGGTGAAGCTCGAGATTTTTCGAATCGTACGCCCGGTTCCGCTCAGCCTGAAGCTGGGCCTGTTCGGCCAGGTGCTTTGCCTCGGGGGTAGGGGCCTGCTCCGGGCTGGGGACGCCGGAGGCAAACCAGAGGTGACAGCCCAGATGCTCCCCGGTGCAAAGCTCCTGCTCGGCCTTCCGCAGCCGTTCGGGCGGGTAGAGCGACCGGCCAAAGCAGCTTTCGATGTAGGCGCGGTCTTCCTCGGCGCGCTGGCGCAGGGTGATGTGGGCCAGCCGCTTGTCGGCATGGATGCCGCCGCCGGAGGCGTCCACCGAGCCGGAATGCTCCACCGTGACCCGGTCGGTCTTTATCATCTGGGTGGGCATGGTGCGGGTCATGAGGGACGCCAGCAGGCCGTCCAGATGGAGATGCAGCCCGGCCTTCTGATGCACCGTGCCGTTGAACAGCTCGAATTTGGCGTAGACGGCCAGCAGCGCGGCTTTCAGCTCGTCCGGCTTGGGGGGCGTCTCGGGACTGAGGGCGGCGTCGAGAGCCTTTTCGTAGGGAGTCATGACCGGCGGTGTGCGCCCCTGCACAGCCCGCCAGCGCGCGGCCTGCATGGAGTAGACCAGCTGGTTCTTCGCCATCCACTCCTGCCGCGAGAGCTTGTACTGGATGCCGAAAAAGTAGTCCGCATGGGCGCGGCGGAGGGCCGAAAGCACCGGGCGGCGGGGCAGTTCCAGCGCGTAGACCGCGCTCTCGAGGTAGAGCCAGGTCAGATCGTCCAGCATGGCCTGCCGGATGTCGCCCTCCCATGCGTCAAAAAGGCTGCGCACCAGCTCGTCGCCGTAGTATTTGTGGACCAGCCCCACGACGCAGTTCATGTAAAAATCAATGGTGCCGTCGGTGTTCCGGGCGAGGAACAGCGGCTCGAAGCCGTAAGCTCCTGCCGCTGCCCACACCTGATTGGCGGCCCGCCGCTCTTCGGCGGTGTAGCTCTGCGCTTCCATAAAAACGCTCCTTTTTTAATCGAAGAGCTTTGCGGCGGTGAGCTGGGCCGGGATGCGGGCGGCAATGGCATCCCGGATGAGGCCCTGTTCGTAGGAGTCGAAGGCTTTGTTGGTGATGCCCATGTCCAGCGCAGCCCCGGCAGCGACGCCCCGGCGCATCAGGCGCAGGGCGTCCAGCATACCGCGCAGGTCGAGAGCTTTGGTGGAAATTTCCGCGCTGTCGCACTTTTTCTGCAAATCGAGGAAGAGCAGGGCAAACTGCCTGACATACTTGCTGTTCAAATCGGGGAACTGGGTGCGCAGGAGCTTTTCGAGGTTCTCCTCGGTGATGGTGGGCATCTGGATGACCACGAAGCGGGAGGTGAGGGCCTCGTTCAGCTCACGGGTGCCGGCGTAGCCGTAGTTCATGGTGGCGATGAAGCGGGTCTCCTCGGCCAGCGGGATGCGCTCGTAGCCCGGCACATCGATGGCGCGGCGGAAATCCAGCACCGCGTGCAGGACGGCCAGCGCCTCGTTTTTGGCCATGTTGATCTCGTCCAGAACGCCGAAGCCGCCGCTCTGGGCGCAGCGGTAGACCGGGCCGGGGCGGAACTTGACCTGTCCGCCCTCGAAGGTGTCCATGCCGATGAGGGACGCCGCGTCCATATTGACGTGGAACGAGATGTCCCACGCGGGGCGTCCGAAGGCGGCGGCGAGGTTTTCGGCCAGCACGTTCTTGCCGGTGGCCTTGCCGCCTGCCAGCAGCAGGTTTTCGCCGCAGAGCAGGGCGGCCAGCGCCTGCTCCCACACCTCTCTGCCGTAGTAGACGAAGGCAGGGGAGGGGATGCGGGGGCGCAGGGCCTCCGCCAGCGGGTGGGCGGTATGGTATTCTTCCACAGCGCGCAGCAGGTCGGGGGAGACCCCTTCCTGCCGCAGCGTATCCATCAGAGCAGATGTTTCAGACATCCATGACATCTCCTTGCGGTTGGCAGTGCCAAACCGAAATTTCACCTTTATCATAGCACAACCCGCGCGGTTTGTGTAGGGCTTTGACGGGCAAAAAAGCGGCAAAGAAACAGAGAAAATAAAGGTGAAGCTATTTTAATAAACTTTCAGCCGGGACGTGCAGATTTCACGTTCAAAGTAAATTGACAGGCCGCTTAAAATACGATAAAATAATTTTCGTTGTGTCAAAGTGAAAAAGAAAGGCGTAAAAGTATGCTCGAAACCATCACGGCCGTCAATCAGGCGGTCAACAGCTTTATCTGGGGCATCCCGGCGATGGTCTGCATCATCGGCGTGGGCCTGCTGCTCAGTGTGCGGACAGGCTTTTTGCAGCTCCGGAAATTCCCCTATGCCATCAAAACGATCATTGGCCGCATCTTCCGCAAAAAGGATGCCTCCGACGGCGCGATGACTCCGTTCCAGGCAGTGTGTACGGCGCTGGCTGCTACCGTCGGCACCGGCAACATCGCCGGCGTGGCGGGCGCGATTGCCATCGGCGGGCCGGGCGCGGTGTTCTGGATGTGGTGCTCGGCTCTGCTGGGCATGTGTACCAAATTCTCCGAAGTGACGCTGGCCGTGCATTTCCGCGAGCGGAACAAAAACGGCGAGCTGGTGGGCGGCCCCATGTACTATATTAAAAACGGCCTCGGCAGCCGGTGGCAGTTCCTCGCGGTGCTGTACTCGCTGTTCGGCGTGCTGACGGTCTTCGGCACCGGCAACGCCACCCAGGTCAACACCATCGTCACAGCCATCGACTCGGCCCTGCTGGCCTACGGTAGCAGCCTGAACAGCATCCTGCCCACGGTCAACCTCGTCGTGGGCGTGGTGGTGGCCATGATGGTGGCCATGGTGCTGCTGGGCGGCGTCAAGCGCATCGGCAGTGTCACCGAAAAGCTGGTGCCGTTCATGGCGCTGTTCTACGTGGTGCTGGCGCTGGGCGTCGTGGTCATCAACTACCGGCGCTTCCCGGCGGTGCTGGCCTCCATCGTCGGCGGTGCATTTGACCCGCAGGCCTTCACCGGCGGTGCCATCGGCAGCATCTTCCTCAGTATGCAGAAGGGCGTTTCCCGCGGCATCTTCTCCAATGAGGCCGGCCTCGGCACCGGCTCCATCGCCCACGCCTGTGCCGACACCCGCAAGCCCGTCAAGCAGGGGATGTTCGGCATCTTCGAGGTCTTCGCCGACACCATCGTCATCTGCACCCTGACCGCCATGGTCATCCTGTGCAGCGGCGTGCCGGTGGGCTACGGCAGTGCGGCAGGCGCAGAACTGACCATCTCCGGCTTCACGGCCACCTACGGCGGCTGGTCGTCCATCTTTACGGCGGTGGCGCTCTGCAGCTTTGCGTTCTCCACCATCATCGGCTGGGGTCTCTACGGCTCCCGGTGCATCGAGTTCCTGTTCCACACCGACAAGGTGGTCGGCCCCTTCCTCGTGGTCTACTCCTTCGTGTCCATTCTGGGCGCGACGGTGGATCTGGGCCTGCTGTGGAGCATCGCCGACACCTTCAACGGACTGATGAGCATCCCGAACCTCATGGCCCTGCTCCTGCTGTCCGGCACGGTGGCAAAGCTCACAAAGGAGTTCTTTGCGGGCGAGGGCGCAGGAAAGTAAAGAATGATCCAAAGCGCCCTTCGGCCCCCGCCGGAGGGCGCTTTGCTGTCAACAAACTTCTGATTTTGTCCGCTTTCTCTGCAAAAACTCAAAAAAGCATAAAAATTTAGTATAAATTTTATATCTGATTTTTGATTATCCGCATAAACACTATACTTTCAAACATTTTGAAGTATAGAAAACTATTCATTTTACCACGAATTTACCACGATTGAATGAGCCTTGATATGACACAAAAACAACATGGGAGATAGCACAAATATCTGTGTGTCTCCCGTTTTTCATTCATGTAGTATGATTATTTTACTCTGATTTCAAATTTCAAGATTGCTTTCATCATTTCTGTATGGATTTGACCTTTTAATTCTTCATCAACCTGCATAATGATTTTACCACTTTCAGAGTGGTAAAACGGACGCAAGCATAATTTACATATATAAGCGTCATAAAACTTCAAAATCTCTCTTATGGCAGTTTCATTTCCAGCAGACGCTTGACATATTACTTTTAATGTAGGGTAGCCATATTCTTTTTTCATTGGTTCAATTCCTTTCTTTCAATACTGTTTTTAGTTTCTTCAATCCGTTACTTCTTCTGCGATAAATAGCAGAACGTGATACATGATATAATTCGGCTATTTCTTGGTCGCTCATACTTTGAAAATAGCGTAATAGAATTACATCACGCTCTTTATTCGATAACTTATATAAAGCAACAGCAAGTTTCTCATTTGATATTTGAATTGTAAAATTCAAGACTTCAAACGAAATGTAATCACAAGAATAGTTATCCTTAGTTACACATTCAACATTTTTCGTATCTGATAATTCACAGAATAAAACTTCACGCTTAGAACATCTTGCAAACTGTCTGTTTCTGTTTTTTACTGTGCATTTAATAACAGTCATCATCAAAGCATTAAACTGTATTCTAACGATATGCTCGAAAGAAGATGGGTTCATAATCTCACCTCCTTTCCGCATACGCTGAAATATATAAACGGAGATACCGTCTATATCTTTGGAAAATACAAAAAGAAGAACAAGAAAAAAGTCCGTACAAAATATACCGTCTGTACGAACTTTTAATATTGTAAAATATTTAGTTGTTGATAAAATGCTGTTAGGTAGTGCATAATCGTATAAGATTATTCCTAAAACTTTCCACAGCAGTTACTTTCAATGCTTTTATATCTTGCTTTTTTAGTCCTATCATAATAACCTTTCTTATCATAATTGCAAATTTATAAATTCATTAGTATTAAAACTGAAATTCAAATACATTACTAAAATCATTGTTCAAGACATAATAAACTTTATTTTTTTCTGTAGAATATACAAATGAAACCCTAGTTGCCCACAAGTCTTTTTGAGAAACAGATTTTAATACTTTAAATGCGTCATTTACTGAAAAATCTTTATCATATCCTGCCAATAACTCTTTAGCCACTTCGTATCTTGTATCCCCAGAAACAATGTACGGCTTTGTTATATCTGGTTTTAGAATAGAATAATTTGTAATAAGTGAAAAATTTTCTTGTTCATATCTATACCCAATTCCGGGTTCAATAATTAAAACTCGTCCTTTTTTATCAGAAAGCATAGCTTGCATAGTAGCATCTGGTGCATAAATAATTTTTTTCTTTTTAACAATGTCCAAGGCTTTATCAAAAGAAATCTCTGCCTTAATGAATTTTTCTGTTAATTCCGATATTGTAATACAATCCTCGCTTTCTATATACCTTGCATTTTCATTACCATGAACATAAAGAAGTGTTCCTACATTACCATTTTTATTTATCCCATGAAATGAATGATACATACCGTCAGGCATTTTAATACCAATATAAAATCTATTTTCTTCGGTAATTACAGTATGATCCCATACAGAAAGGTCAATATCAAAATTAAAACCAACAATTTTATCTATACCATTGTAAACAAATCTTGTACACATATAATCACTCCTCAAAATACTACTTCAAATAGTTATTTAACTAATTCAATTAGTATTTTAAAATGTTTTTGTAGGAAAGTCAATAAATAATCATAATTTTCTAATTGTGTTATTGACTACACTAATTCAATTAGCTAGAATTGTGTTTGTATGATATTTTGAATGAGGTGCATAACTATGAAAACCACTAAAGAAGCAGTAATAAAAGCAACATCAGACTTAGCAGATGAAAAAGGATTAAATAACGTTTCGTTAAAAGCTGTTGCTCAAAAATTAAACATTCGTACACCATCTTTATATAATCACATAGAAAGTTTAGATAAATCATAAGAAAGGGGTATTGAACGGATTTTAACAAAGTGGTAAAGTAAAAGCATAGAGAGTCGTACCCGCCGCCCGGCGGGGCGCAAAATCAGGAGGTTTTACCAATGGCTGATCGTATCGTTCTGAATACTATTTCTTATCACAGCCACGGCGCCATCGAGAACATCGTTCCCGAGCTGACCGCCCGCGGCTACAAGAAGGCTTTCGTCTGCTCTGACCCCGACCTGATCAAGTTCGGCGTCACCAAGAAGATCACCGACCTGCTGGACGCTGCAGGCTTCGCCTACACCGTCTACAGCGAGATCAAGCCCAACCCCACCATCGCCAATGTGCAGGACGGCGTGGCCGCTTTCAAGGCCGCAGAGGCTGACTGCATCGTGACCATCGGCGGCGGCTCTTCCATGGACACCGCAAAGGCCATCGGCATCATCATCAACAACCCGGAGTTTGCGGATGTCCGCTCTCTGGAAGGCGTCGCTCCCACCAAGAAGCACGCCGTCTTTACCATCGCTGTCCCCACCACCGCCGGTACTGCCGCTGAAGTCACCATCAACTACGTCATCACCGACGTGGAGAAGAAGCGCAAGTTCGTCTGCGTCGATACCAACGACATCCCCGAGATCGCTGTGGTCGACCCCGATATGATGGCCTCCATGCCCAAGGGCCTGACTGCCGCCACCGGTATGGATGCACTGACCCACGCCATCGAGGGCTACATCACCAAGGGCCACTGCACCATCTCCGATATGTTCCATCTGGAAGCCATCAAGCTCATCAGTGAGAACCTGCGCGGCGCTGTCCAGAACACTCCGGAAGGCCGCGAGGGCATGGCTCTGGGCCAGTACATCGCTGGCATGGGCTTCTCCAACGTGGGTCTGGGCATCGTCCACTCCATGGCACACGGCCTGTCCGCTCTGTATGACACCCCCCACGGCGTGGCCTGCGCTATCCTGCTGCCGGTGGGTCTGGAGTACAACAAGACCGTCGCCGGTGAGCGCTATCGTGCCGTCGGCAAGGCTATGGGCGTGAAGGGCATCGACGAGATGAACGACGCACAGGCCGCAGATGCCACCATCGCCGCTGTCAAGCAGCTGAGCGCTGACGTGGGCATCCCCGCAAACCTGAACGGCATCCTGAAGAAAGAGGACATCCAGTTCCTCGCCGAGTCCGCTTATGCGGACGCCTGCCGTCCCGGCAACCCCCGCGACACCAGCGTGGAGGAGATCGTGGAGCTGTACAAGAGCCAGCTGTAAGCTGAGTCGGAGCGCTTTACCTTTATAAAAATACAGGCCGCTGTAAGAAACCTCTCCGTCAGCGCTAACGCGCTGCCACCTCCCCTAGCGAGGGGAGGCTTTGGCATGACGGAAAGCCTCGCCTCTTCGCCAGAGACTCCCCTCGGTAGGGGAGCTGTCGAGCGAAAGCGAGACTGAGAGGTCGCACAGAGAAGAAGCCTTCCCGTCATACCGCCCGTCCACCCCTCATACACTGACGGACAAGGGGGTGTGCGGATGGAGCAGGGGATGCAGATGCTCTTTGCGCTGTTCGGCGGGCTGGCGATGTTTCTCTACGGGATGGACAGGATGAGCCGCGCCTTGCAGCGGGCGGCGGGCGACGCCATGAAGCGGCTGCTGGCCCGGCTGACGGCCACGCCGTTGCTGGGCGTCCTCACCGGGCTGGCCGTGACGGCGGTGCTCCAAAGCAGCTCTGCGGCGACGGTGATGGTCATCGGCTTCGTCAGCGCCGGGCTGCTGGAACTGCCCCGGGCGGTGGCCGTTATCTACGGCATCAACATCGGCACCACCATGACGGCACAGCTCATCGCCTTCGATGTCCAGACGCTGGTATACCCGGTGCTGTTTCTGGGCTTCCTCCTCGACTTCGCGGCCCGCAGGCCCCGCTGGCAGGCCGTGGGCGAGGCGGTGTTCTCCTTCGGGCTGCTCTTCGAAGGCATCGACATCCTGGGCCGGGCTTTGCAGCCGCTGGCCGGGCAGACGGTCTTTCTCGACTGGATGACCCGGGTGAAGGAGTCGCCGCTTCTGGGCATCCTGCTGGGCCTCTCCATGACTATGGTGGTGCAGAGCAGTTCGGCCACCATCGCGCTGCTGCAGAACGTGGCCCGTCAGGCCGGGCCGGACGGCATCCACAGCGTGTTGGGCCTTGCCGGGGCGGTGCCGGTCCTTCTGGGCGACAACATCGGCACGACGGTCACGGCCCTGCTGGCCTGCATCGGGCAGGGAAAGAACGCTGCCCGAGCCGCGCTGGCCCACAGCTGCTTCAACCTCAGCGGGAGCCTGCTGGCGGCGGTGCTGCTGCCCTGGTTCGTCCGGCTGGTGGAGCTTATCTCCCCCAAAGGCCCGGAGCTGGAAGTCATTTCCCGGCAGATCGCCAACGCCCACACCGCCTTCAACGTCTGCTGCGCCCTGCTCTGGCTGCCGTTTTTGCCGTGGATGGTGCGGCTGGTGTGTGCGCTGGTGCCGGAAGATCGATAACAGAGAAAGCCCGATGCGATGCATCGGGCTTTCTTTTACTTCTTAATTACGCTCTTCCGATACACCGCAAAAGCGATGACAGCCGACAGCACTTCCGTGACCCAGAAGGCGTGCCAGACGCCGGTGGGACCGAGCTGGCGGCAGAGCAGCCACGCCAGCGGCATGATGAAGATGACGTACCGGCAGAGGGAGATGACCAGCGAGGCCGCACCCTTGCCCAGACCTTCCAGCGCGCCGGAAGAGGTGGTGGACACCGCCGACACCACAAAGCCGAGGCAGATGATGCGCAGGGCGGTCTGGCCGATGGCAATGGTATCGGGGTTGGAAGAGAACAGGCCGATGAGGGGCGCGGAAGCGGCCATACAGATGACGGTGCCTGCCGCCATGATGACGGCGCTCATGCCGAGGGTGAGCTGGTAGAGCTTTGCCACGCGGGCGTGCTCTTTTGCACCGTAGTTGTAGCCGATGAGGGGGCGCATTCCCTGCACGATGCCGTTGGCGGGCAGATAGAGGAAGGTCTGGAGCTTATAGTAGATGCCCAGCACCACCACATAGCTCTCGGAGAAGGCCGCCAGCAGGCCGTTGAGGAAGGTGACCAGCAGGGAGGGCAGGGCCAGATTCAGGATGGCAGGCACACCGATGGCGTAGAGACGGCCTTCGAGAGAGAGGTCGGGCCGCAGGGCCTTCCGGCGCAGATGGACGGGCGACTCGGTGGTGCTGTAGACCACGAGGTAGATGACGAGAGTGGCGGCCTGTCCGATGCCGGTAGCCAGCGCCGCGCCTGCAATGCCCATGGCAGGCACCGGGCCGAGGCCGAAGATGAGGACGGGGTCCAGCAGGATGTTGCAGACACAGCCCGAGATGAGGGCGGTCATGGTGAGCTTCATCCGGCCCACGGCCTGGAAGAGCTTCTCAAAGGCGAGGCTGGCCATGTTCACGGTAGCGAACAGGAAGACGATGGTGGAGTAGGTCACGCCCATGGAGACGATGGTGCCGTCGGCGGTGAACCGGGCCAGGAAGCCGGGCATGACAGCGGTAGCCGCCAGCGTGCAGAGGATGCCGTGGAGCACCGAGAGGGCCATGCCGTGGGTGGCGGCGGCGTCCGCCCTGTCGTGGTCGCCTGCGCCCCGGTAAAGGGCCACGAGGGCGTTGATGCCTATGCCGAAGCCGATGGCAACGGCGTTCACGAAGTTCTGGATGGGGAACACAAGGGAGAGGGCCGTCATGGCCTGCTCGTTGATCTGGGCCACGAAGAGGCTGTCCACGATGTTGTACAGCGAGTTCACCAGCATGGAGATGACGTTGGGCAGAGCCATCGACACCAGCAGCGGGAACACCGGCTTCGTCTTCATAAAAGTATCGTTCATGGGGGCAAAAGCTTCCTTTCCTGAAATTTCCGCACAAGAAAAGCCACACAACGGCGGCTTGAAGCGGGCCATTGTGTGGCGAAAAGTAGCAAACATCTATGCTGTAAAAATCCACACGGGTTTTATTGAAGTGCCGAGAAATACAGTGCATCGCAAAAGCGGCGTTACGGGACGCCGCCGGACGGCACCGGGATGCGGGCCGGAAAGGACAGTACGGGAAGAGCCTTTCTGACCGGCCTGCGATAGGATACCACGAAACGGGTGGATTGTCAAGGGAAAAGTGTGACTTTTTCACAAAAGGCTTTTCAAGCGGCCATTTCGTGATACAATAAAGCCAGACAGAAACGGAGGAAAAGCGCCATGAAATGGATGATCGCGTCCGACCTGCACGGGTCGGCTTATTACTGCAAGAAGATGGTGGAGGCCTTTGAGCGGGAGGGGGCTGACCGGCTGCTGATGCTGGGCGACCTGCTTTACCACGGCCCCCGGAACGACCTGCCCCGGGACTACGCGCCGAAAGAGGTCATCCCGATGCTGAACGGCCTGAAAAACAAACTCTGCTGCGTCCGGGGCAACTGCGAGGCCGAGGTGGACCAGATGGTGCTGGATCTCCCGGTGATGGCGGATTACTGCATCCTCCCGGCGGGCGAAAAGCTCATTTATGCCACCCACGGGCATATCTATAATGGAAAGAACCCTCCGCCGCTGGCCGAAGGAGACATCCTGCTCCACGGCCACACCCACGTCCCGGCGTGGACAGAGTTCGGGCAGAGGAACGTCTGCCTCAACCCCGGCTCCCTGAGCATCCCGAAGGAAAACAGTCCCCACAGCTATATGATTCTGGAAAACGGCGTCTTCTACTGGAAAGACGTAGAGACGGGAGAAATATACCACACCCGTGTACTGTGAGGAACCGGCACTTGCAATTACCATACCGGTGTGGTATGATGAAAGCGGAAACAGAAAAACAGGGTCTTTTGCCTCGGGTGCTGAGGGGTGCGCGGGGCCGACGGCCTTTTGTTTCCCATAAAAAGTTAGGCAAAACTAACAAAATGACGAAAACCACACGGGCGGCTTGTGCAGTCTGCCCAGTGGAGAACGATCCTTAGGAGGTACTGACCAATGGTTCAGACGACGCTGAAAGTAGACGGCATGATGTGCGGCATGTGCGAGAGCCACGTCAACGAGGTGGTGCGCAAGACTGCGCAGGTGGAGAAGGTGACTTCCTCCCACACGAAGGGAGAGACGGTCATCGTCTCGGCCCAGCCGCTGGACATCGAGGCCCTGAAGGCTGCCATCGCCGACACGGGCTATACCGTGACCGGCGCAGAGGAAAAGCCGTATGAGAAGAAGGGCTTCTTCTCGTTTTTGAAGCACTGATGACTTCCGGCCCCGGAGAGGGGCCTATATAAGGAGGCAGGCAGAGATGAGGATACTGGTCTATGGTGCAGGCGTGCAGGGCTGTGAGCTGGCCCACCGTCTGCTGCAGAACAAAAAGAATGTCGTCACCATGCTGGCGCGGGGCGAGTGGAAGGAGAGGCTCGACCAAAGGGGCCTCGTCATCCGCCACTGGGCGCAGTGCCGCACCACGGTGGATCGGGTGGCCACCATCGACACGCTGGCCCCGGACGACTGCTACGACCTCGTTTTCGTGACGATGCAGGCCGGGCAGCTGCCCGACGTGCTGCCCATCCTCAAGCAGAACAGGAGCGAATACTTCGTCTTCGTGGGCAACGACCCCCACGCCGTGGAGGTCATGCAGGCCATGCAGCGCCCGGCGGATAAGATCGCCTTCGGCTTCCAGAGCAGCGGCGGCCACCGGGATGTGGATAAGGTCGTCAGCGCCCACGTCGGCGTGGGCATGACCATCGGCGGGGCTACCGCGCCCCTTTCGGGCGTCTTCCGCTACCGGGTCAAGACGGCTTTCGAGGGCGCAAAGTACAAGCTGACCTTCGTCAGCGACATGGACGGATGGCTCAAGTGCCACATCGCCCTCATCCTGCCGGCCTGCTATCTCTGCTACGCCTGCAGCGGCGACCTCTCCAAGGCGACGAAGGAGCAGCGTGACCTGGTCCTCGACGCCGCGTGGGAAGCCTGCGAGATGCTGAAAGCCGCCCACATCCCCGTGGACGACAAGGAAAACACTGACTGCTACCGTGCCGCTACACCCGGCCGCCGGAAGATGGACGCCATGGTCCTGGCGCTCTGTAAGACCCCGCTGGGCCGCCTCTGCGTCTCCGACCACGCGATGCATGCTGTGGCTGAGATGCAGTATCTCGATGAGGCTTTCGAAGGTCTGCGCGCCCGGACGAGCGTCCGGATGACGGCGTGGGATACCCTGCGCAGCCAGATGCCATCGTGGGACATCATGCGGAAAAAGACGGCGAAAGCAAAGCGATAAGTGCATGGAAAAAGAGGCAGATGCGAGTCTGCCTCTTTTTCCATATAAAAGGCTCTCCCTTTGGGGGCAACGGCGACGACCGCCGCCAGCGGCGGAAACAGGGAGGAGCTGTTGGGGCCGCGGCCAGCAGGATGCAAGCGGCAGCGCAGCAGACGCTGGGAGCCGCAACCCGGCATGGGCGCGGAGCGCCTGAGAGGGCAAGGATGCTGACGGAGAGGTTATTCCCCCCAAAATTCCGCTAATTTTTTCTTCAGCTCCTTCGTATCCCTCAGATACTCCAGATGCCTCCAATGCTTCGGGAAGAGCCGGGCGTACTCGCTCTGGGCAAAGCGGTCGTCGAGGAGCAGCACCACGCCCTTATCTTCCTGCGTCCGGATGACCCGCCCGGCAGCCTGCAGGACTTTGTTCATCCCGGGCCAGCGGTAGGCGTAGTCGAAGCCCGCTCCGTTCTGGGCGTCGTAGTAGCGGCGCAGCATCTCCTGACGGGGACTCACCTGCGGCAGGCCCACGCCCACGATGGCGCAGCCGATGAGCCGGTCGCCCGCGAGATCCACGCCCTCGCCGAAGATGCCGCCCATGACCCCGAAGCCGAGAAGCGTCTTCTCCGGGCAGGGCGAAAACCGCCCGAGGAACGCCGCCCGCCCGGCGTCGTCCAGACCGCTCTCCTGTACCAGTGTGCCGATGTCCGGGTAGCGGGCGGTGAAGTCCTCCCACACCTGCCGCAGATAGGCATAGCTGGGGAAGAAGGCCAGATAGTTGCCCACCCGGCTGGACGCCAGCGCCGCGAGGGCATCCGAGATGGGACGGATGCTGGCGTCCCGCTGGCGGTAGCGGGTGGAGATGGAGGGCAGACAGTAGAGCCCGAGGTTTTCTGCCGGGAAGGGACTTTCCAGCGCCACGGCCCGGGCCTCGGGACAGCCGAGGACGGTGCGGTAGTAGCCCGGCGGCGTCAGCGTCGCGCTGAACAGCGCCGCCGCCCGCCCTGCCGAAAGGCTTGCGTCCACGAAGGGGGCCGGGTCGAGGCAGAGCAGCTGCAATTCAAGGTCACTGCCCCGGGCGGTGAGCTGGGCGGCAAAATGCTCGTCGTACCGTTCCGACGCCCGCAGGATGTCCTGCACCTCAAAGTAGAGATCCAGCAGGGCCGCGTGGGCTTCGGCGTCGGGATCGTCTTCCAGCCAGTCCTGCAAGGGGGCCGTCAGCGCCCGCAGCGGGGCCAGCAGGGCTGAGGGAAGCTCCTTGCAGAACACTGTGCCGTCCTGGGCGTAGTCGGCGGCGGGCAGCTCGATGGCGGGCGTCTCCGCAGATCCCAGCAGTGAGGTCTGGCCGCTGTCGTCCTCTTCGGCGGCAGTGCTGCCCCGGCGGGGCGCGAGGGTCGAGACCGCTTTCCGTCCCTCTAAAAAGGCTTTGTCGGCCTTGCTCAGAGCGGTCTTGAGGGGGCTTTTTCCCCGCCCAAGTGCGCGTTTTGCCTCGGTGAGACTGCTCTTGCAGAAGCGCGCCGAGTACATGGCCCGCGCCCGCTCGGGCAGATTGTGGGCTTCATCCACGAGGAAGAGCCAGTCGCCTGCGCTGTCGAAGAACCGCCGCAGATGCACCACGGGGTCGAAGAGGTAGTTATAGTCGCCGATGATGACGTCGCACCACTCGCTCAAGTCGAGCCCCAGCTCGAAGGGGCAGACCGTGAACTGCTTTGCGGCGTCGGCCAGCGCGGCCCGGTCGAAGCGGCCGGTGCCGTCGTCCAGAAGGGCTTTCAGGGCCGTGTTCACCCGGTCGTAGTAGCCGTTTGCGTAGGGGCAGAGCTCCGGCAGGCAGGCGGGATGGCCCTCGGCATCCGGGTGGAGGCAGACCTTCTCCTTGGCTGTCAGGGTCACGCTGCGCAGAGCCAGCTTGGGATCAGACGCCCGCAGCCGCGCAATGGCATCCTCGGCGGCGGACTGAGTCGTGTTGCGGGCCGTCAGGTAGAACAGCTTCTCGCCGCAGCCGGTGCCGATGGCCCGCAGAGCAGGGAAGAGGACGCTCATGGTCTTGCCGATGCCGGTGGGGGCCTGACAGAAGAGCCGGACGCCGCTTTTAGACGGCGCGGCAGTGCAGGCGCGGTAGACTTCGCCTGCCAGCGCCCTCTGCCCGGGCCGGTAGGCCGGGAAGGGGAAATCCAGCGCCGAAAGGCTCACGCCCCGCTGCTCCTTCCACGCCAGCTGACGCTGCGCCCAGGGGGCGTACTGCTCGAGCAGATCCTGCAAAAACGCTTCCAGCTCTTCAAGGGTGAAATGCCGCACGAAGCGGAGGATGTCGTCGGTGTCGATTTGGTAATAGGTGAGCCGGACGTCCAGCTTTTCCAGCTCCTGCTGACGGCCATACAGCGCCCCGTAGACCATTCCCTGCGCCCAGTGGCAGGGGTTCATGTCCTCGGCGATGTCGTCGGCGGGGACGGCTGTGGTCTTTATCTCGTCGATGACCGTCACGCCCGCCTCGTCGGTGAAGATGCCGTCGGCCCGGCCTTCGATGGTGAAGGGGATGCCCGCCGCCTCCCGCTCGCCGGAGAGGAAGACTTCGGCGGCGTAGCCTTCGCCTGCGGCCTTTTGGAGCTTGCGGTGGATGCGTGCGCCCTCGTTGGCGCGGTCGAAGCCGGTAAAGCGGCTGTCGATGCTGCCGGTGCGGAGCAAAAATTCCACCAGCTGGCGGACAGGCAGGCGAAAAGCAGGCATAGCGGGTCACTTCCTTTTTGACTTTTTATATTTATAATTGGCAGGCCCGTCTTTGTACAACCTCTCAGTCTGCTTCGCAGCCAGCTCCCCTAGTAGGGGAGCCCTTGGCAGGCCGGGCAGCTCTGAGCTGGACGTTTGAGGCGCAATATGGCGCAAAAGGGCGGGCCTTGCTACAGAGGGCAGCAGCTTCTGGACAATGCAACTTTGTCAAGCTGCCGCTGACCGCCGCAACCCGGGCAGTGGCACGAAGTGCCGGAGAGGTTGACTCCTACGCCAGCCCCAGCATCCCGGCGCACTGGGCGGCAGCTTCGTCCACCTTGCCGAAGTCCACGGCGGCGCGGTAGTACGTCTCCAGCTCGTCGTGGCAGGCTTTGGCCTGTGCCATCAGGTCGGCGGCCTGTTCCAAAAGCTCTGCTGCCGCCCGCTCGTTGAAGCGGAGACGGGCGCGGTAGCCCGCCAGATTTTCCCGGTCCACGAAACGGGTACACCGGACGGCCTGCACGCCGGGCAGCTGCACCGGGTGCCACCGGTTGTCGGTGAGGAAAGCCAGCCGGAGGGCCGGGATGAAGAGATGGTCGATCTTGTCGTCGGGGTGCATGGCGCAGGGGCAGGTGATGATGTGGTAGCCCCGGGCCAGCGCCTCGGCCCGGATGAGCTCGAGAAGCAGGCGGGAGACGGCGCCGTAGTCGTCATGGAAGACCACATACCGGTCGGCCAGCGCCTGTACGGTGCCGCGGTAGAAGACCGGCCCTTTCGGCGTGATGGCCGACAGCAGCCGCAGCTCTTCGCTGGCCGAGGCCCCCTCGGGCAGGCGGGGGAGAGTCCGGGCGCAGAGCCGCTTGACGTAGCGGCGGACTTTCTCGAAGTTGGCACTGCACGCCTCAGCCCGGCGGCTGTCCAGCAGCAGGCTCCCGGCAGATGCGATATACCGCGCGGCCCGGCTGCGCAGGGCAGTGTTCTGGGCGAAGAGCCGCTTCACCTCATCGGCGTGGGCGTGGAGGGCGTCGGCGTCCAGGGTGTGGTACAGGCTCACCACCTGCTCCTCTGCGCCCGGGGCGTCCGGCTCCATGACATGGGGTGCGGTGGCGTCCACGATGGCGGCGCGCTTGTCGAGAAAGATGACGCCGTCCAGACTGTCGGGGTCGCTGGCGCAGTGGATGCGCTGGATAGGCTCCCCCTTCTGCTCTGCCTTGACGGCCAGCCGCTTCATCAGCGTCGATTTGCCGCAGCCCGGCCCGCTTTTGATGAGATACATCTGCATCCCCGGCTCCCGCCGAAGCGGCTCAAAATAGCCCTTGAACCCGGCGGGGGTGGTGGTGCCCAGAAAGAAATCAACAGAATCGCTGCGTACAGCATTCATACTCAAACACCTCACTTTTGCTATAGGGTATGCAAAAGTGAAGGCAAAAGTGAGGGGTGTGATGGCAAAGGCTCCCCCTTTGGGGGAGCTGGCGCGAAGCGCCTGAGAGGGCAAGGATGCTGACAAAGAAGCATGGTGCAGCGATAATATGGCTCTGACAAAGAAACTGCCTATCGCTGTGCAGAGGCCTTATCTCGCCGGGCTTGCCCTCTCCGTCACCTGCGGTGACACCTCTCCCAAAGGGAGAGGCTTAGCCCCCATCAGTAGGTATGCTCGCACACCTCGTGTATTTTATCCCGCAGGGCCACAAAGTCGCCGAAAGCCTCCGGCTTGTTCTGGGGCTGACGGAGCAGGGCGGCGGGGTGGAACGTCCCCATGAAGAGGATGCCGTTCTTCTCAATAAAGGTGCCGTGCTCCTTCGTCACCGAAAAGTCGGCGCGTATCATCCGCTGGGCGGCGATGCGGCCCAGACAGACGACGATTTTAGGCCGCAGCAGACGGAACTGCTCTCGCAGCCAGGGCATACAGGCTTCGCTCTCGGCGGGCAGGGGGTCGCGGTTCTGGGGCGGGCGGCACTTGACGATGTTGGCGATATAGCAGTTGGAGGCACGGTCGAGGTCGATGGCAAAGAGGTATTTGTCCAGCAGCTGGCCGCTGCGTCCCACGAAGGGCAGGCCCTGCTCGTCCTCGCTCTGGCCGGGGCCTTCGCCCACGAAGAGCACCTCGGCATTCTCCACGCCCTGCCCGAACACCACGTTGTGCCGGGTGGTGTGCAGCGGACAGCGCTGACAGGCGAGACAGTCGTTTTTCAGTGTTTCCCAATCCATAAGCTCGGTATCCTCTCACAAACTAAATGACATTTTCTTAACAAATTATCGCACGATTCCTTCCTTAAAATATACCACAAAATTCAAGATTTGTCTTGAAGTTTTCTGACTCTGTGCTAGAATAAAAAAGAAGGGCATATCTGTGATGCCCGGAATAATTGCAAAGTAATTTCGGAGGTAATCAACAATGGCTGATATGTTTGCACCCCTGGTAGCCCAGCTGAAGGCAAACCCCAAGACGATCGTTTTTACCGAGGGCAATGACCCCCGCATCCTGGAGGCCGCAAGCAAGCTGCTGGCTGAGGGCGTGTTGAAAGTCGTTATGGTCGGCAACGAGGCAGAGTGCAAGGCTGCTGCCGCTGCTGGCAATTTTGATATTTCCGCTGCTGAGATCATCGACCCCGAGAACTACGCCGGCTTCGATGAGATGGTCAACACCATGGTCGAGCTGCGCAAGGGCAAGCAGACCGCAGAGGAGTGCACTGCTCTGCTGAAGAAGTCCAACTACTTCGGCACCATGCTGGTCAAGATGGGCAAGGCTGACTGCCTGCTGGGCGGCGCTACCTACTCCACCGCCGACACCATCCGTCCCGCTCTGCAGCTGGTCAAGACCAAGAAGGGCGCTCATCTGGTGAGCTCCTGCTTCATTCTGGACCGTGACTGCGGCGAAGAGGGCCTGAAGCGCATCGCGATGGGCGACTGCGCCGTCAACATCGACTACACCGATACCGTCGATAAGGCTACCGGCGAGGTCAAGGTGGCTGCTTCTGCCAAGCTGGCTGAGGTGGCTGTCGAGACCGCTAAGACCGCTAAGCTGTTCGGCATCGACCCGAAGGTCGCTGTCCTGAGCTTCTCCACCAAGGGCTCCGGCAAGGGCGGCACCGTCGCTCTGAGCCACGACGCTGTCATCAAGGCTCAGGAGATGGCCCCCGAGCTGGCTGTGGACGGCGAGCTGCAGTTCGACGCAGCCGTTGCTCCCGAGGTCGCACAGGTCAAGTGCAAGGGCAGCAAGGTCGCCGGTCAGGCCAACACCTTCATCTTCCCCTGCATCGAGGCCGGCAACATCGGCTATAAGATCGCACAGCGTCTGGGCGGCTACGCTGCCTACGGCCCCATCCTGCAGGGCCTGAACGCTCCCATCAACGACCTGTCTCGTGGCTGCAACGCCGACGAGGTCTACAAGATGAGCCTCATCACCGCCTGCCAGTCCTGAGCTGACACCCGGCTGAACTGAAAAGCTGAAAAGAGCCGCTGCCGCATTTTGCGGGCAGCGGCTCTTTTGGCTGTAGTGCGGCGATTCTCGATTCTGGGATGAACCGCTCATAAAAAGGAGGTTTTATCATGCGAAGAAAATTTATTGCGGCGGTCACATCGGGGGTTCTGGCCCTGACGGTCATGGCAGCTCTGCCCACCCATGCGGAGGCGGTGAGCATCTGGCTTGACCTTACCCCGGGGACGGAGAGCGTCGAGACGTTCCAGTACAAGGACTATGCAGACCGCTATTCGGACGCCTACGAGCTCTATGGTTACGATGCTGAGGCGCTGTTCAACCACTATGAGACGGTCGGCAAGGCCGAGAACCGGGTGGGACGTTTCAAGAAGACGGCGGAAGAAGATGACCGGCATCCCTATGTGTGGGACGCCGATGAGCCGCTGGACCCGCTGCCGCCTTTGGACTTTCACGCGCAGCCGGACTGGTTCGATGCCCGTACCCTCCCGGAGAACCTGTCCAACGTCCGTATCATAAAAGAATATGAGCAGCTGGAAGCTTTTATAGAGAAAGACGAGTGGATCGGAGACCCCGTTCTGGTGCGGAAGGAAGAGCTCCTGACGGAGATGAGCAGCCGCGTCCGGAACTATGACGGCCGGCGCGGCGGAGCTGACTATCTCCGCGCCATCAGTCAGGACATCGACGTGCTGCTTGATTTCATGGGATAAGGATGCTATAAGATGAAAAGGGAAGAGCCTCACTGCAAAGCGGTGAGGCTCTTCCCTTTGGTGGAGCACAGAGGGTTCGTCTGGCTCACGTGTGGTGGAGGCGATGGGAGTCGAACCCATGTCCGAAAAGAGTTCAGCGTAGGTGTCTCCGGGTGCAGGCGATCTACAACATTCCCTCCGCGTCACGCCGGTCGTCAGGCTAACGCTTCAGTAGCTTCATGAGTTCCTGCCGGTCCGCAAAGCTTAGGTCCGTTCAGGTGCTGTGTCTAAAGGACGCCCCGGCCCCACACGACACAAGAGTGGGCGGAACGCGCAGCACTCAGGCTGCGAGCAACTGATAATTATTGTTGTCAGTTAATTTTTTGGAGGAGTTTAGAGCAGTTCCCCCACTGCTACCCGCTGCCCAGGCCTCGCTCCCCCCGTCGAAACCTTTACGCCCCCATAAAGCGCATGTTGCCATGCGCAGAAAGCTTGGTGTTCTCAGGGCAGGAATGCTGCCTGAAAGAGATCTAGTAGATTTTGCCGTTGGACTTCACAGCCCGGTCGATGGAGCGCTTGGCGTCGCGCTTGGCGGCGTCGGCACGCTTGTCGTAGAGCTTTTTGCCCTTGCACAGGCCGACCTCCATCTTGACGCGGCCATGCTTGAAGTAGAGAGAAAGGGGAACGAGAGTGTAGCCCTGCAGCTTGCACTGCTGGTGCAGACGCCGGATCTCGGTCTTGTGGGCCAGCAGACGCCGCACCCGCAGAGGGTCTTGATTGAAGATGTTGCCGTGGTCGTAGGGAGTGATGTGCATTCCCTTGACCAGAAGCTCGCCGTCCTCAATATCGACCCAGCTGTCTTTCAGGTTGACGCCGCCGGCACGCAGGCTCTTGACCTCGGTGCCTTTCAGCTCGACGCCCGTTTCCAGCGCTTCGAGCACGAAATACTCGTGACGCGCCTCGCGGTTTGTGGCGATGGTCTTTGTCGCCGGACGTTCCTTGGCAGGTGCCATGAAGCGCGCCTCCTTTCCTTTACTGTCCTGTCATTATATCACATTTTGCTGGATTTTCAAGAGCGATTTTTGAAAGAATCGTTAAGGTTCTATAAAATCTGCTCTTTACAGCTCGTCGCGGCCGGAGAGTGCGCGGTAAAGCGTCGTCTCATCGGTGTACTCGAGGCTGCCGCCCACAGGCAGACCGTAGGCCAGACGAGTGGTCTTGATGCCCAGGGGCTTGATGAGCTTTGCCAGATACATGGCCGTGGCCTCGCCCTCGACGGTGGGGTTCATAGCCATGATGACCTCTTTTACCTCGCCGCTGCCCAGCCGGGCCAACAGCTCCTTCACCGAGAGCTGTTCGGCGCCGATGCCGTCCATGGGGCTGATGAGGCCGTGGAGGACATGATACAGGCCGTGGTACTCCCGGGTGCGCTCAAAGGCCTGCACATCGCGGGGCGTCTCGACCACGCAGATGGTGGAGCGGTCCCGCTTGGCGCTGGAACAGATGGGGCAGAGCTCGGCCTCGGTGTAGTTCTGACAGACGCGGCAGCGGTGGAGCCGGGTGTGGGCGCTCTGGATGGCCTCGGCCAGTGCCGCGGCGTCCGCGTCCGACATACTCAGCACCTGATAGGCCATCCGGGTCGCGCCCTTGCGGCCGATGCCCGGGAACTGGCTGAACTGCTCAATAAGCTTTTCCAGCGGCGCTGCGGTGTAACCCATGCGTATCCCTCCCGCTTAGAGGCCGGGGATGTTCAGACCGCCGGTCAGCTTGCCCATCTCGGCCTCGGCAGTTTCGTCCACCTGCTTGACGGTGGCGTTGACGGCAGCGGCCACCAGGTCTTCCAGCATCTCGATGTCGTCGGGGTCAACGGCCTCGGGCTTGATGGTGATGCCAAGGATCTCGTGCTTGCCGTTCATGCGGACGGTGACCATCTCGCCGGAGGCGCTGCCGGTGTACTCGGCGGCTTCCAGCTCGGCCTGCTTGGCCTTCATGTCATCCTGCATCTTCTGAGCCTGACGCATCAGGGCGTTCATATCGGGGCGGCCAAAGCCTGCGGGCATTCTTGCTTTCATAATTGGTTCTCCTTAAAAGTTATTGTTTATATTTTTTCTTCGCGCTGTCCTCAATGCTCACGTCCAGACCCAGCTTTTCCAGCGCATGGAGCGACTGTTCGGCATTGGAGGTGTGCTTTGCGGCGGTGCGGGGCTCGTAGGGGCCGATCGGCACCGCGACGCCTGACACCTGCGCGATGAGCTTTTTGATGAGACGCTGGCTGTCCTTGTTGACACGGATGAAGTCCCGGAAGGTCTTGCCGCCGTCGATGAGCACCCGTGTGCCGTCGAAGTATGCCTTCGATTTGCGCAGGTAGCTGTGAAGCATCGGGTCCTTCTCCTGTAAGAGCTTGACGACTTCGCTCCACTGCTCGAAGGGATTGATACCCTCTGCAGCCACCTTGCGGGGTCGGCTGAGAGCCGGGTCGGCGGTGTACTCCGGGGCAGGTGCTGCCGGTGCAGCGGGCTCCACTGATTCCTCTTCCGGTACGGGTGGTACAGGCGCAGTGACCGGCGCAGTCGGCTCATCCCAGGGCAGGGGGGCCGACTCCGCCACCGGCGGCTCGTCGGGCGGTGGTGGAAGCTCTTCGTCTGCGGGCGCGGGGGACTCTGGAATATCCGGGACAGCGGCCTTCGGCTCTACAACGGGCGCGGGAGCAGGCTCCTTTTCCACTGCCGGTGCGGCCATAGGTTCCACGGGTGCAGCAGGTGTACTCATGAAAGGCTGCGGCGCAGGCTGGACCGGTGCCGAAACAAAGGGCCGGACGGCCGGTGCAGCAGGAGCAGCAGCCTGCACAGGCATTGCCGCCACGGGGACAGCTGCGGCCTGCGGCGGCTCCGAGAGGGTGAAGAGGGCCAGTTCCAGCTCGATGCGCTGGTCACTGCCCCGGGTCATGTGCTCAAGGGCGTTGCCCAGCGCACGGATGGCCCGGATGGCCTCCCGCTGGCCCAGCTGAGGGCCTTTTTCGAGGTACTGCTGTTCCTCTTCGGGGGAAACACCGGACAGCAGGCTCTGCCCGCCGGGCAGAGCCGCCAGCATCAGGGCGCGGTAGTGGGCGATGAGCTCTTCCGTCAGACGCTTCACATCCACCGACTGCTGCCGCAGTGCGGCCAGCTGCGCCAGCGCCGCTGCGCCGTCCTGCGCTTCCAGAGCATCCGAAATATGGAACAGGTAGCTCCGGTCGGTGACGCCCGCCATCCGGCGGACAACATCGGCATCGATTTTTGCGGTCACGCCGGCGCAGGTGTCGAGGATCGAGAGGGCGTCGCGCATGGCACCGTCAGCCAGACGGGAAATCAGCTCTGCACCACCGGTCGTCAACTCTAAGCCCTCCTGACCGGCGATATACTCGACCCGCTGGGCGATGTCTTCCGGCCCGATGCGGGTGAAATCGTACCGCTGGCAGCGGGAGAGGATGGTGGCCGGGACTTTCTGGATCTCGGTCGTGGCGAGGATGAAGATGACGTGGGCGGGCGGCTCTTCCAGCGTTTTCAGCAGGGCGTTGAAGGCCGCTGTGGACAGCATGTGTACCTCGTCGATGATGTATACCTTATAATGACAGGCACTGGGGGTGTAGGCTGTCTCATCACGCAGGTCACGGATGTCGTCCACACCGTTGTTGGACGCGGCGTCCATCTCCACCACGTCGAGGATGCTGCCGTTGTCGATGCCCTTGCAGATCTCGCACTCGCCGCAGGGGTCGCCGTTATGGGGGTGAAGGCAGTTGACCGCCTTGGCGAAAATCTTCGCGCAGGTGGTCTTGCCTGTGCCGCGCACGCCGGTAAACAGGTAGGCGTGGCCTACGCGGCCCGATGCCACCTGATTGCGCAGCGCCGTGACGATGCCGCGCTGTGCGACGACATCCTCAAACCGCTGGGGTCTCCATTTGCGGTATAATGCGCGATACATCGGTGCTTCCCTCCCGTCAGTAATAAAAAATCGGACAGCGCTGACGGGGTTTGACCCCCGCCTTGCGTAACTCGGCATACGGATGCAGGCTGACTGAAACGCACGGGGCGCGCCGCTTAAGGCTGCTTGGTTCCCCACCTGACCTGGTTCACTGCGGCTCCATCGTACAGGACCCGCATCCGTATGCCGAACCACGCAGCAGGCGCTGTCCGACAAGGCACACGATTCGTGTGCCTTAGTATTGTACCACAGTTCGGTGAGGAATGCAAGAGGAAGCTAAGGCTGCTCCCATCCGGCCCGCAGAAGCTCCAGTGCGTGTGTTTCAAGCCGGGAAACATAACTCCGGCTTATTTGGAGCAGCTTTGCCGTTTCCAGCTGGGTCAGCGGCGGCTGGCCCGCCAGACCGTACCTTAATAATATAAGTTTTCGCTCCCGGGCGGGCAGCCCCTCGATGAGGCGGCGCAGGCGCTGGGCGTCGTCCTGCTTTTCACAGCTGTCCTCCATGCAGAAGCCGTCCTGCAGCACATCGGCGAGGGTGAGGGCAGAGTCTTCCTTTCCGGCATCAAGAGTCTCCTGGAGCGAGAGGGTGGGGGCGTTCTTCCGCTCCCGCCGGAAGTGCATCCGGAGCTCGTTTTCAATGCACCGGCTGGCATAAGTGGAGAAGCGCGCCCGGCGGGTGGAGTCGAAGGTGTCCACGGCTTTCATCAGGCCAATGGTGCCGATGGAAATTAAATCGTCCTGCTCAGAGGGGAGAGCATAGTATTTCTTTGCGATGTGCGCCACTAAGCGCAGATTGTGGCGGATGAGCTTTTCCCGGGCGGATGAATCGCCGGCCCGCAGGGCGGCGAAGGTCCGGATCTCTTCCTGTGGGCTGAGCGGGCGGGGGAAACTGCCCGCTTCCAGATGGAGCGCAAGCACGAGGAATTTGGATGCAAAAAATTGCAGCAGGGTCAACAGCATACGGAACACCTCCAAAACCGTTCTCCCATACAATATGAACGGGGAAAGAGGGTTCAGAATCGTTTTCTGCTTGTAGAAAAAGGTAGTCTGTGGCAGGATGAGTATATGACAGGGGAGCAGTGCTGCCCAAAGGCTCTCCGGGGGCTTTTTGCGTTTCGGCATCTTTTCGGCAGGGAAAAGCCCTCGTCCTCAAAGACAACGGCATGTTCCGCGGCGGCATCGCCGTAGTGAGTGCGGATATATTCGCGGCAGAGGTCGATCCGATTTCCGATACTTTCGCCCTTGCCGGTATAGCGGGATTTGCGGGAATAGATGGCAATGGTGTCAGCAGTTTTGGCCATGAGATACTCCTTTCCTGTTGTCCGGTGGCCGTAGATGCGGCTATTGTAGCATGGCAGGCCATCTTTCATCATACTACGAACGGAGGTGTCAAGGATGTGACAAGGCAGAACAAGCGAGGAAATCAGGATGTTTGACTATTTCTATGGGCAGTCGGGCGAGATGTTCTCGTATTTCCGGGTGCCCAAAATTTTATTCCGGGACATAAAATTCAAGGACCTGTCTACCGATGCCAAAACGCTGTACGGCATCCTGCTGGACCGCATGGGGCTGTCGGTGAAAAACGGATGGCTGGATGAGCAGGGAAGGGTGTATATCATTTTTCCTGTGCAGGAAGTGATGGATGCACTGGGCTGCGCAGACAACAAGGCAACCAAACTGTTCCGGGAATTGGAAAAGTTTGGACTGATTAAGCGCAAACGGCGCGGGCTGGGAAAACCCAATCTGATTTACGTCAAAAACTTTGCAGACCCACGATGCCGCAATCGTGGAAAGAACGGTTCCGGTGCCGCGGATTCAGCGCAGCCGGAGACGGCAAAATCACGAGGAAATAAGACTGAGTGGAATAATACTGAAATGAGTGAGACTGACCCTTTCCTTTCCGAGGAAGGGGACGGTGCGGATGAGCGCACACGACTGGAAGCGTATTTTATGCAGTCGTTGGAGGTGGACTTGCTGCTCCGGGCCTGCCCGGATGAGGAGGACACCATCCATCAAATCGTGAATCTTCTGGTGGATACCTGCTCTTCAAAACGCAGAATGCTGCCGCAGCGGATACCACGCTGATTCCGGTGCAGGCGCAGTACCTTTCGGCAAAGGGACTGGAGCAGCTGCTACAGACCATCCAGAAAGTGCGCCGGAAAATCAACCCGAAGCTGAAAATCGAGGGTATCCTGATGACCATGACGGACAGCCGCACCAATTACGGCAGGGAAATCGCTGCACTGATTCGGCAGGTGTACGGCAGCACCCCCCGGGTGTTTGAGCAGCCTGTTCCGCACTCTGTCCGTGCGGCGGAAATCAGCGCAGAGGGCAGGAGCATCTTTGCCTATGACCGCAAAGACCATTGAGAACATGAGCCGCAAAATCGACAGCATGGAGCGTGCCGTTTCCGGCTTCTTCAACAAGATGAGCGACATTGCAGAGCGCAAGTAAGCAGGAACGATCTTCGGTGCTGAGCCAACTCAAGGCGAAATGCGATATGCCGGAATGCAATCCCACAAAGTGCCGGAAGGGGAGGAATGACCATGCAATTTAACCATGATGAGCTGATGCTGATGATGCTCTACAATACCGGCATCCGGCAGGGGCTGGTGCGGGAGCTGCGGCTGATGCAGTGCTACCTGCTGCCGGATGAAACTGCTTTGCGGGAACTGTCAGAGCAGGTCATTGAAAAGCTGAAACGGCTGACGGATGCCGAGTTTGCAGGACTGGAATTTCCAATGAACTGATTTTTGCCGCCTGCGAGCGGCGTACATAAGAGCTTTCGCATCCTGCAAAGGTATGATATACTGAAGCTGACAGCTTTCAGGTCGCAGATAAAAGATAAGAGGTGCTTTTTATGGCAGGTTTGAAGGGAAAGACCGGTATCGTGACCGGCGGCAGCAGCGGAATCGGTTTCCAGATCGCAAATGTGCTGGCTCAGGCCGGCGCGACAGTTTATGTCATCAGCCGCACCGGCAAGCCCAAAGAGGGTGTAGGCGAAAGTGCACCGGGCGTTGTCCATCTGCAGGGGGACATCGGCAATGCAGAAGCTATGAAAACACTGGTGGCGGAGCTGGCCGCAAAGCATAACGGCTGTCTGGATTTTCTGGTTAACAACGCAGGCGTCAGCTATAAATGCCGGGCCGAGGACTTTCCCATGGAGCAGTTTGACAATATCATGAATGTGAATGTCAAATACCTGTTCCAGATGAGTGTGATTTGCTACCCCTATCTGAAGAAAAGTGCGGACAAGGGCCGCATCATCAACATCACCAGCATGAGCGCCCATCTGGGCTTCAGCGAGGTGGTGCCGTACTGTGCCAGCAAGGGCGCTGTGCTGGCGATGACCCGCGCTCTGGCCGTGGAGTGGGCGCAGGACAACATCACCGTCAACAGCATCGCGCCGGGCTGGTTCCGCAGCAAAATGAACGAGCAGGTAGTGGACGCAGCCCGGGAGCAGAAAATTCTGAACCGGATGCCGCTGCACGCCTATGGTGACACCCGCGACTTGGGTAAGATGTCCGAGTTCCTGGTGGGCGATGGTGCCGCTTACATCACCGGACAGGATTTTGCCGTGGATGGCGGCGCACTGGCGTTCGGTTATTGAGAGGAGCTTCTCTGCAATTTTTCGGCAGCTTCGCTCGTGTTCCAGATAAAGGAACCGAATTTCGTTGGCATAACGGAGGAACCATTATGGCAATCTTTGAAAAGACCATCCGAAACAAGAATTTTGACAAACTGCTTCGGAAACTGGAACAGGAAATTCCGGACAGCAGCTGGTCGGCCAATCTGGAAGCGGGCAGCGACTTCAAAGAGGGTGATGCCCGGTGCAGTGTCCGTGTATTTGAACGGTACAGCATGATGGGCGGCAACCGCCTGAGCCTGACGTTGACCATGTTCCAGAATGAGGACAGTCCGATTCGGCTGTCTGCCATCACCGCAGGAGGCAGTCAAGCGGTGTTCTTCAAGGTGAACACCCTCGGAGAAGAATCCTTTCTGGAGGACGTAAAGAACCTGCTGGAAGAAATTTTGGAGGAATAAGATGTTTTACGCTGGATTTGATATGCTGTTCAGCATTCTGTTTCCCATCCTGTTCCTTGTGGTTTTGGGTATGATCCTATACACCATCATCGGAAATATCAGCACATGGAATAAAAACAACCATTCGCCGCGGCTGACTGTTCCGGCAACGGTTGTGGCAAAGCGAACGGAAGTTTCTCGCCACCATACAGACGATACGATGGCGCATACGTTCACGACCTATTATGTGACCTTTCAGGTGGAGAGCGGCGACCGCATGGAGCTTACCGTAAGTGGTTCGGACTACGGAATGCTTGTGGAGGGCGACATTGGAAAGCTGAGTTTTCAGGGTACCCGTTATCTTGGGTTTGAGCGGAGCTGAACATTCCTGTTCAATTTGATAAATCGGAATTTGCGGAGGTGATGGTATATGGCAAAACATGAGTTTGGAATTATGATGAATACTCCTCGGCAGAGCGAGCGATATGACGAATATGAACCGTGGAAATACGAATGCATTTCTGTTGATGATAAAGATTTAGAAGGTGTTGTTGAAAGACTTTCATCCATTGACTTTTATTGGCATACACTTTCTGTTAAAGGCAAAGGGCTTGCATATTGTGGTGTTACACTTGTTCCGCCCTGTTCATTAAAGGCGTTTATTGATAGCATTGCTGATATTCCTGAATTGTGCGAATTAAAGAAACTGTTAAAAAAGGCATTGGACAAAAATAAATGGGTTATTCATTACGGAATTTGATTGAGTAACAACTTCCAGTTTATCAAATAAGTAAATCATTCCATACCTCTGCGGGCAGCGATGAAACGGCTGCCCGCTCTTTTTGTACCCTGAAACCGAAAGGAGGCTTCAAATGCCAAACAAAACCGAAGAATATCTTGCACTTGCCTGCAAAACGGCAGACAGCTTTTCGCGACAGTGGGAGCACTGGGCAGAATTTCTGATCACAGCGGCACGGCTGTACAAATATAGTTACCCGGATCAGCTGATGATTTACGCCCAGCGCCCGGATGCCACCGCCTGCGCCGACTTTGACATCTGGAACAACCGGATGAACCGCTATGTGCGCCGTGGTGCCAAGGGCATCGCTCTGCTGGATGAATCCGGCGGATACCCGCGCCTGCACTATGTCTTTGATGTGTCTGATACGGCACCGCGGCGAAACGCCCTGTACCCGGACCTGTGGCAGATCAATGAATCCCTGAAAGAGCCGGTCAGGTCTATGTTAGCAGAAAACTATGGCGTTCACAGCGAAAGTTTTGGCCAGCAGCTGGCGGATGTGGCCGGAAAACTGGTGCAGTCCTACCGGGACAACAACAGCAGTGACATCCTCGGCATCGTTGACGGCTCGTATTTTCTGCCGAACCTGACCTTGAATCAGCCCCGGAAGCCGCTGGGCAAGTACGGCAGGCTGCGCCGGACGTACCTGATGAACCATCGCCCGGTGCTGTACAGCACGATGCTCCTGAACGGGAGCCTGTACCGCAAGTCGGGGTACAGTAAAAAGTTTTTGGAAGCTCACCGGGAGGAGATCACCCTGCACAAGGCAGCGAAAGCTGCCTTTGACGAAGCCGGACTGCAGAAGCTGCCGAAGGTCAAGGAGTTGGATGCGGAGTTCGCAGAGCTGCTGACCAAGAAGAAAGCAGCCTACCCGGACTACCGCAAAGCACGGGACGAGATGCAGGAACTGGTCCGGGCACAAAAAAACGTAGAACGCTTTTTTGCAGAGGAAAAGGACACCACTGAGAAACTTCAGACCCGATAAGCGAATGCCGCCGAGGAGCTCGGCGGATTTTTGTTTATGCAGCAGGTTTAAGATGTTGGATTTATTCTGCTAAAACTCAGTCCTGCTCTCTGCCGGTCACGGCATCCAAGTCAACGCCCTGCTTTTGCTGCCCGGTATTTTCCGGCGGAGAACGGCAAAGTTTTTTACTTGAAACGGTGCGCGGATACGATATAATAAGGATGGATAGAAAAATAACATTCGAGCAGCTCTAAGGTTCTGCTGCCCGGAAAGGAGCTTACTGTTATGCGCTATACCATCAGTGAGATGGCATCTCTGCTTGGTGTTACAACCCATACTTTGCGCTACTATGAAAAAATGGGCCTGATCCACCCCGAGGTCAACGAGGATACCGGCTACCGTTACTATACAGTCACTGATACCCGGCGGTTCAACCTGTGCAGGGAACTGCGGGCGGCAGAGCTCTCGCTGGAAGAATGCCGGGAGCTGATCGGCGCACCCACGGTGGAGCAGAGCGACGCCATGTTCAACCATCAGATCGCCCAGCTGCGGCGCAGGCAGGTGCTGGACGAACTGGCCATCCGTTTTTTGGAACACAAGCGGGAGCAGTACCGCACACTGGAACAGAATGCCGGGCGCATCTGGGTGCAGAATTTCCCGGAAATGTGGCGACTGACCTTCTCGCAGGAAGAAGCAGCAGACCGGGATAAAGAATTGCAGCAGGAAAAGGCTGAATGGCTGGAATGTATGCCTGCGACCCGCTGGGTGAGCCGCCTGCCCCGGCGGGTGATGGAGCAGTTTCGGGTGGGACGCAACGAGTACGACTACGGCCTTATGATTGAGGCCGATGCCGCCCGCAGGCTGGGGCTGAAGCGCACAAAGCATGTGGAGGTGGTGTGCGGCGGAGACTATCTGACTACCATTTGGAAAAAGGATTATCGCGGGTCCTTTGGGTGGGACTCGCTGGACGACCTGCATGCGGAGATCGTGCAGCGCGGGTTCCGTGCGGTGGGCGAGACCTTCAGCAGCATCGCTGCTAGCCGGGAGCAGCCCGATGGGAGCATCGTGAATTACCACCTGACGCGGACAAAAATATATACATAAAATTGCAATATCACGAGAATTTGTTATATCAGACAAATTTTTGTGATATTTTTGTCAAAATGGCCCTTGACCTTCGCGCTGCTCTAACGTGTAAACTTTGTTTAGCAAGTAACAAAGTCGGACTTCCGGCTTTGCTGCCCTGACAGAGTACACGATTGAGAAGAAAGAGGAGAACACACTATGAGCGAAAAGATCTCTCGCCGCAACTTCCTGCGCACCGCTACGCTGGGCGCAGCAGCTGCCGGTCTGCTGGCAGGCTGCGGCAGCGCTTCCAGCAGCACCGCCGCAGGCACCTACACTGCAGGCACCTACAGCGCCACCGCTACCGGCATCAACACCGCCACCCCCGTCACCGTGACCATGACATTCAGCGCTGACACCATCACCGATGTGCAGATCGACGTTGCAAACGAGACCAAGGGCTACGGTGCCGACATCGCCGATGAGATGGTGAAGAAGATCCTGGACGCACAGTCCAGCGAGGTGGACGGCCACTCCGGCGCAACCATCACCTCCGACGCCATCCGGAAGGCTGCCGAGAGCTGCATCAATCAGGCCAAGGGCGTGGCCGTTGCCCCCACCGAGGCCAACAAGGCCGAGACCGTTGTCCCCGACGGCCTGAGCGTGGAGGAAGTGGAGTCCTCTGTGTGCGAGCTGGGCGACATCACCCCCGACGAGACCAAGGACTTTGACGTGGTCGTCGTGGGTGCCGGTGCTGCCGGTGTGCCCGCCGCAGGCTGGGCTGCCGAGCTGGGCGGCCATGTGGCTCTGCTGCAGAAGCAGAGCATCGTGGTCAGCCAGGGCAACTGCGGTTCCGCCATCATCAAGTCCAAGTCCACCGACGCGGGCAAGAAGATGTGGGTGCACATGACCAACGGCCTGTGCGACTGGCGCGCTGATACCAGCCTGCTGAATGCCTACGTCGAGAACTCCGAAGAGGCCCTGATGTGGTACCTGAACCGCGCCGGCCTGACCGACCAGACCGAGTACGGCGACGGCAGCCTCGTGGACAGCAACAAGAACCCCTCCGACCTGCTGCACAACGACGAGAAGGGAATCTTCGCCTACATGTGCACCAGCCAGGATCTGACCGGCGTGTGGAAGGACCGCATGGACACCTACGACTTCGGCGATGAGCACTGCTACTTCTTTGCTCCGTGGATCGGCCCCAAGCCCAAGAACGTGGGCGACGTGCTGGCCACTGTGCTGGAGAACGTGCAGGCCAAGAACTCCAATCTTGAGGCCTTCTTCAACACCCCCGCCGTCAAGCTGGTGCATGAGAACGGCAAGGTGACCGGCGTCATCGCAAAGGACGAAAACGGCAAGTACATCCAGTTCAACGCTTCCAAGGGCGTCATTCTGGCCACCGGCGACTACATGAACAACGAGGCCATGGTCAAGCGCTGGTGTCCCGATGTGGACGGCTTCGACAAGAAGCAGTACCAGAAGACCGGCGACGGCCACATCATGGCCATCGATGCAGGTGCAAAGATGGAAAATCTGGGCCACACCAAGATGATGCACGACTTCGACTCCGGCCTGATGTACGAGGAACCGTTCCTGTATGTCAACATGGAGGGCAAGCGCTTCTGCAACGAGGACACCGGCTTTGTCTACATGGGCAACATCACCAAGTATGTGCCCAAGTTCAACGGCAACAACGTGGATGCAAACCATCCGGACGGTTCTCTGGGCTGGTACTGCCAGATCTACGATAACGACTACATGAGCTACGCCAACGGCCCCATCCCCGAGCAGGTGATGACCAAGTACATCCCCGGTGCCGTGGAGAACCCGCAGGGCGTGTTCACCAACCTCATCGATACCTACAAGGCCGACACCATCGAAGAGCTGGCCGGTCTGCTGGGTATCCCCGCCGATGAGCTGCAGAAGACCATCGACCGCTACAACGAGCTGTGCGACAAGGGCACTGACGTGGACTTCGGTAAGAAGAGCGCTTACATGCACAAGATCGTCACCGCTCCCTTCTGGGGCATCCGCAAGCACATCCGCGTGTCCTCCATCGACAGCGGCGTGAACACCAACGCCAACGGTCAGGCTCTGGATGCTGACGGCAACGTCATCGACGGCCTGTACTGCGTCGGCAACGTGGGCGGCGTGTTCTACGGCGGCGCAGACTATCCGTTCCACCAGACCGGCCTGTCCCTGGGCCGCTGCTACACCTTTGGTATGCTGGCTGCAAAGCATGCTATGGGCCAGCTGTAATTAAGAAAAAGCTGATTTTGGGGCTGTTGCAAAATAGCATCCCTTTATCGCAAAGCCGATCAATCTGAATATTTTTGTACCGCCCCTCCGAAAATATCGTTGATGCGGATAGAAAGCTGTACAGAAGGACGTTCTCAGACTGCAGCACACCTGATAAACGAATACCGCCGAGGACTCTTCCCATTGTGGAGGTGTCCTCGGCGGCTTTTTTGTATATAGGGCAACAATTCTTGACCGTCTTTTGTAAAGGTGATGAGTTACGAGATGGAGCACAGCTTTCTCCGCAATGATCTCGATTGAAAACAACTGCACATATAAAGCAAAAAAAGGAATATTCTTACTTGTCAATCTGCTGTAGAAAATCACCTGAGTTTGGGCAAAATTGATAAAGTGAAAAAGAAACCCGTTCCCATCTTGACATTCCGCAAAGAATATGGTATTGTAAACAAGCATAGAATAAATTTCCATTTAAGTGCTTAATTTGTTCGTGCCTTACAAAAAAGAAAATTGTACGTGAGCAGCGTCGTTGGATTGTTACCGTTTGGCGGGCTAGACCAACTCTGCATAGCACAAGCCGAAAGCGTGTTTCAGCCTCCGGTATGTTTGCTGTGTCAAGAGTGGTCTTTTTTTATTGCCTTTTTCAACCTGAGGAGGAGAAACAATGCAATATACCGTCAAAAAACCGATCAACAACAATATTCTGCGCGTGGTGGACCCCACGGGATGTGAGCTGATCGTCACCGGGCGCGGTCTGGGCTTTGGCGTTAAGCCGGGCTATAAAATCGAGGCTGAAACCGTGGAGCGCAGCTACCGCATGACCAGCCCTGCCGTGCAGCAGAAGTTGGTGGAACTTCTGGAACAGATCCCGTATGAGCATCTGCTGCTCACCGATGAGCTGGTGGCAATGATCCGCAGCCGGGTGAACTACCCGCTGAACGAGAGCCTGCTCATCACGCTGGCCGACCACATCAGCTTTGCCATCCAGCGCAGCGAGCAGGGGATTCGCTTTTCCAACCCGCTGATGGCTCCCATTCGGGAATTCTACCCGGAAGAGTATCGCCTTGGTATGGAGTGCCTTGCCACCATCCGCCAGCGCTGCCATGCAGACCTTTCGGACGACGAGGGTGGCTTCATTGCGCTGCACATCGTCAACGCAGAGCTCAACACCACCATGAGCGTGGTGAACGATGTCACCCGCTTTGTGGATGGCTGCGTGCAGGTGGTGGAATACTTTTACAACTGCCATTTTGATCGGGATGCACTGGATTTCAGCCGCTTTACAGTGCATTTGCGCTTTTTTGCGCAACGCGTATTTCAAGGAAAACAGGAGCAGGAAAACGATACCCACGACGAAGTGTTCCGCGCCCTGATCGCCCGCAATTGCAGCGAACACTACAAATGCGCCTGCTGCATTGCGGAGTATGTCCGCAACACCTGGCACAAGGAGCTTTCGGACGAGGAACTGGTATTCCTTACGATCCATCTGAAACGGATTCGGATGGGGAAGTAAGCTTTCTTGCTCCACCTTTGATTCTCCACAGGTCTTTCCTGTGTGGATATATATGCTGGATACGAACTTGAGAAAAGGAGAACTGAAGATGAAAGACAAGATCTTTGGCGTGCTGCAGCGTGTGGGACGCAGCTTTATGCTGCCCATTGCACTGCTGCCTGTAGCGGGCCTGCTGCTGGGTATCGGCAGCTCGTTCACCAACGAAACCATGCTGGCGGCCTATGGCCTGAACAGCGTCATCCACCCCGGTACCCTGATCTACACCATTCTGGACGTGATGAGCCAGACCGGCAGCGCCGTGTTCAACAATCTGGCGCTGCTGTTCGCCATGGGCGTGGCCATCGGCATGGCTCGCAAGGAAAAAGAGGTGGCCGCCCTGTCCGGCGCAGTGGCCTATATCATTATGAATACAGCCATTCAGGCAATGATCAATGCGGCAGGCGGCGTAGAAGCGATGCCTGCCAACTCCACCACCACCATGCTGGGCATCACGACCCTGCAAATGGGTGTGTTCGGCGGCATCGTGGTTGGTCTGGGCGTGGCGGCGCTGCACAACAAGTTCTATAAGATCGAGCTGCCGCAGGTGCTGGCCTTCTTCGGCGGCACCCGCTTTGTGCCCATCGTCAGTTCTATCGTGTATCTGGTGGTCGGCATTGCCATGTTCTATATCTGGCCGGTGGTGCAGAGCGGTATTGCCGCGCTGGGTGCACTGGTGCTGGCTTCCGGCTACGCAGGCACCTTTATTTACGGCCTGCTGGAGCGTGCGCTGATCCCCTTTGGGCTGCATCATGTGTTCTATATGCCGTTCTGGCAGACCGCTGTGGGCGGCACCGCCATCATCGACGGCGTCACCGTGACCGGCGCACAGAACATCTTCTTTGCCGAGCTGGCTTCCAAGTCCACCACGGTGTTCTCGGTCAGCGCTACCCGTTTCATGGCCGGTAAGTTCCCCTTTATGATGTTCGGTCTGCCCGGCGCGGCGCTGGCGATGTACCAGTGCGCCAAGCCGGAAAAGAAAAAGGTGGCAGGCGGCCTGCTGCTGTCTGCTGCGTTGACGGCTTTCCTCACCGGCATCACCGAGCCGCTGGAATTTACCTTTATCTTTGTGGCACTGCCCATGTACGCGGTGCACTGCGTGCTGGCCGGTCTGTCCTTCATGCTGATGCACATTCTGAATGTGGGCGTGGGCATGACCTTCTCCGGCGGTCTCATCGACCTGGTGCTGTTCGGTGCGATGCAGGGCAACGCCAAGACCCACTGGATGTGGGTGGTCGTGGTCGGTGCGGTGTACTTTGTACTGTACTACATCATTTTCCGCTTTATGATCTCCAAGTTTGACTACAAGACCCCGGGTCGCGATGATGCCGAGGAAGTCAAGCTGTACACCCGTGCGGACGTGAACGCCCGCAGCGCCGCTTCCGGCAGCACCGCCCCCGCAGGGGATGATCCGGTCAGCGCCCTGATCGTAGAAGGTCTGGGAGGTGCCGACAACCTGTCCGACGTGGACTGCTGTGCCACCCGCCTGCGCTGCACCGTCAAGGATGTTGCGCTGGTCAAACAGGATGTGCTCAAGGCCTCCGGTGCCTCCGGCGTGATCTGCAAGGGCGACGGTGTGCAGGTGGTATACGGCCCCAAGGTGGCTGTCATCAAGGCAAAGCTGGAAGATTATCTGGAAAATGCACCTAAGACCCCGGCGGCGACCGCAACACCCGCCCCGGCAACGGCTCCCGCAGCCCCGGCAGCAGCCGCAAAGGATACCGTGCTGTCTGCCTGCCTGAACGGCACTGTAGTGCCGCTGGCCGATGTGAAGGACGAAGCCTTTGCCAGCGGTGCACTGGGGGACGGCATTGCCATTGAGCCCACCGATGGTGAACTGGTGGCACCTGCTGACGGCGAGATCTCCTCCACCTTTGAGACCCACCATGCCGTGGGCATGACCACGGCTGACGGTGCCGAACTGCTGATGCACATCGGCATCGATACGGTCAAGCTGGGTGGCAAGCACTTTACCTACCTCGTCAACGAGGGTGACAAGGTGAAGAAAGGTCAGCCGTTGATTCGCTTTGAACTGGAAGCCATTAAGGCCGAAGGCTATCCCGTGACCACGCCGCTCATTGTCTGCAATACGGATGACTATGCCGCTGTCGAGGCTAAAGCCAGTGGTGCCGTAAAGCAGGGCGATGCGCTGCTGGAACTGAAGCACTAAGCGTTTCTCCCAAACTGTAAGGCAGGGTTGTTATAAAGGGGGCTGTTGCAAAATAGCCCCAACAAAAAAATGAGATAGACTTCCCCCAAAGGGGTTGCCTATCTCATTTTTTGTTGTAAGCTGAAACTGCAATGAACCAACTACAACATGAACAGTATCCTCGGCGGATTTTTTAGTTTATATAGCAGCGGTCCTGTTTTATAAGCCAATCTTCACACAGCCGCTGGGCTTCGTCCTTTGTACAGCAGGTGCAGTTGAAAAG
>ENA-OWOJ01000083-OWOJ01000083.1-gut-metagenome-genome-assembly--contig:-NODE-83-length-72314-cov-10.140344_pt1 | contig 72314 bp, 68 predicted proteins | sample MGYA00248246_ERZ651795 | MGnify/ENA primary metagenome ERZ651795 (study PRJEB26908, sample SAMEA4031706) | gut metagenome | biome: gut; feature: normal infant; material: stool | place: China | collected 2015...
TTAGCTGCTGCACGGGCTCTGATTAGATCCCGCATAGCTTCATGAGTCAGGTCAGGGATCCAGACAGGGGTAAGTTCACCAGCCCGCAGTAACCTGGCAAGAGAAATTGCGTCCCGATGATCATTTTTGATTCTGTCTGTCGGTGATTTTGGTATGCGGGAAGGGGCAATAACCTGGCATTTTATATTCATCGCTGTGAGTTGATGATATAGCCCAAAACCACAGGGGCCAGCCTCATAGCAGGAAAGAATGTTTCCGTAAAGTCCCTGCAATTTCTGAAATAATCGACGTACAGCCTGGGCTTCGTTGTTAATCGTACCATAATAACGAACTTCGCCAAGCCGTTCAGGTGCAGCAATAGCAACCGCCAACGTTTCTTTATGTACATCCAGCCCGATGTAAGCTGCAATATTTTCCGAATGCATAATGACCTCCTCTGGAATATCCCACCAATGCTATAGTGAGTATATAAAGGTCATACCATCTTTATGTTCTTTGGCAGCGATCACGGCGGCGAGCGTGGAGCACTGTTGTACGGGCTGATCGGCACCTGCCGTCTGAACGGTATCGATCCGGAAGCGTATCTGCGCCATATCCTGAGCGTACTGCCGGAATGGCCTTCCAACCGAGTTGATGAACTCCTGCCATGGAACGTAGTACTCACCAATAAATAAGCGTCAATACGGTGCTCCGTTGACGCTTACTGTTATTGTCAGGTTTACCATCAGAGTTTGAGCTTGCTGCAGTTGTTCCTGATAAGCATCTGGATAAATATGACGAGTATTTACCAGAGTCTTTGCTTGCGAAAGGGTATGGAGCAAAGGCGTATGATATAGAAGGAACGAGCATCTGGCTGCAGAAACACCTTCAGTAGACTGGATATGTAGTCAGGGTATAAATGCTTATTTATATCCTTTTTATTTACTTACCTGTAGACTTACTCGGTTTTAGTCCCGGAGTGTTGCCAGGAGTATCTTTATTATCTCGTCGGCGTTGATCCGGTTTTCCTGTCGATTTAGCAATCGGTTTTGGACCAAGTTTAAGGCCCCATGATAATTATCCTTTAGAAATGTAAGAGGGAACTCCTCAGCATTGGTATATTCTATACCGAGAAATTTTTCAATGGGATGTATGGGTCCACCACATATTGTAATTTTTATTCTCACATAAGGAAGGTAATACGCATTAAATGTCTTATCAGGACTATCATCAACCGTGGCCTTGACTAATCTGTATGAACAAACAACACCTCTCACACGACAGTTATAATGATTGTTATGTTTTCTCACTGTAAATAAATCTGTTTTTTTCAGATGAGTCAGATAATAAACAAACCGACTCGGTATCAATAACAACTGCTCCTGTTAACGAGTAAATTTTCATAATGCATGCCGACATAAAAAGTAATAACAAACACAGTCACAAAAATACCATAAACAACAAGATTTAACAATACCCTCTGTCCACAACAAGCGGGCCGACGCCCCCAAGTAATATCGAGTAAGCAGCCTGACAATCACTGCTTATCATTACCTGTAATTATCGTCATAAAACAATTAATATCATTATATCTGAGATAATTATATGATACAGTCTCTGTCATATAAGTCACCACTGATAGAGTACTCACTTAGCCATGTGCTCACTATTGCTGAGTAAGACAAAACGGCCTCTATGATAAACACATTCAGACTCAATAAGAGGAGTTCGTTATGAAAAGCCCGATAGACAGAAACATCTCACTTTTCTCTAACCTTATCCTTTAATAGTCCCTCATTTCTCAGCCTTAAATAGCCAATCTCACAATTGAACTTGTTAATATTATGCTGTATCATTTCAAGCTCTCTGTTGATATCAACTTTACTCATATTCTGGTTATTATATAAGTCTGATATTTTTATATTTACAGGCATGTCATACTCAAGAAAGGTATTTTTCAGATCGTAAGCAATCGTTTTCAACTTAGATATAGTAATATACCCCCCATCATTTTCAATTACATTCAGTGTTTCCGTAAAATCATCAATCTTCTTTCCAAGCTTAGACCAGGAGTCTGCTGAATTAGGGAGGGAGACTGAACATCCAGAATAGTTCATAACCATTTCAGTAATAAAGCTATCAGGTATGATGCCCCTAAGTTTCAGTACTGTTTCCGGCCTGCCAGCATAGTTCATTACAACGGTTATTAGAGCACCCGATATGAAAGAAACGACGTTATAATATATGCGCAGTTTCTTATCTTTCTTAATTAACGTATTGTGTTCTGGTCCAGCAGTATAATTGGAGTCAATATTCGTAGGTAAACCACTGCTAAAAGACCGAATATCTTTCGCATCATGTGATCCTGAATCATGATGTGCGGCATCAGTACTTTCTGAGTCATCACTCTTTTGTCTCTTGAGTTCAGCCAGCATATCTGAAACGATAAAAAATTTGCCAGAAAGAAGATTGTATTCGAGATCAGCCAATAATGTTAATGCATCCTCCAGCAAGGTTAATGACGAGTAGGTTTTCTCATCATCAGGCAGACTTTGCATAGCAGGAATAACATTTTTAATATACCAGATAAGAATATTCGTCCGCATCTGAGTGGCCGTAACATGAGGCCAGCATTTTTCTTTTACAAATGAATCTGCAAATTTCCATGAGGAAAGCGCCAGTCCTTCCCAGCTATATAGATTGGCTGAAATAAGACAGAACCATGCTCCTGTCTGAAGATCATATCCGTTTTCCATAAATAAAGAAAGACATCTTTTTTCCAGAGTCATCCAATATGCTCTTTCACATTTGGCCGGACTCAGATTGTTCATACTATAACTAATCCAAAGAAACTCTTTATTATTCCGGGGATCAGTAGTACTTACTGCAATATCTAGTATAAAATTTTTATCCATTTCCTCAAGCCATTGTTATTATCCCATATATGCCTGTTACCTGATGGAGATAACATTAACATAGTGAACCGCCCCAGGTTTCTTGGAGAGTGTTTTATCTGTGAACTCAGGCTGCCAGATCATTGTTTCCGACGGAAGCCTGGCGAAGGATATCGTTACTGCGGCGCAGTTCACGATTTTCACGCTCCAGCTCTTTCAGACGCTGACGTTCAGCGGTGGTGAGCCCTCCATCACCGCCCCTGGTATCCCGCTCATGCTGGCGAACCCAGACACGCAGGGTCTCTGGCGTACAGCCAATCTTTGGGGCAATGGAACAAACTACCGCCCATTGTGAGTCATATTCGCCTGACTTTCCAGAACTATACGTATCACCCTATGACGAACTTCGGGGGAAAAACGAGTATTTTTAGTCATCCTGTTTACCTCTTTCTCAGGGAGTTTAGTCTCCAGGATTCCCGGGGCAGTTCAAAAAACTTTCATATCCAGACCATTCTCCAGAGCCCAATTGTTGAATAACTGTGCCAACCACGATACAACGCGTCATACCTAGCACATGAGAACCAGATATTCTGCCTCACTTTGGTCTAGGTACAGGACAAATCAAAGATAGTCAATTACGAGTTGCAAATTGCGAACTACGTAATGTAATGTTATTTTTCCTTACTGATATTCTTATTTTCTTGGGGGTTCTATTATCTTCAGAGTCAGTCAAATATCTGGCCAAGACAGGAAGAACCGTGCTGTTAAGTACTGAGTCTATATCCCTAGCTCCAGACTTATCACATTGACAATGATGTGTAATCCAGTCAATAAGAGAATCATTGTATTCTATCTTATACATCTGACCTGATGCCTGTTCAAAACGTTGGCAGATCTTATCAATTTTAATGAGTACGATATCTCTCAGTGTTTTGGAATGCAACGGTGTGAACGGAATTAAGTTAGTTCTCCCCATAAATGCCGCCCCAAAATGCTCATTAAACAAAGGAAGAAGCATTTCTTTTATTCTGTCTCTATTTGTCTCACCATCATTCCATATGTTTGTGATATTTTCACTGGCAAAGTTTGATGTCATTATTATGAGACAATCTCTGAAAGACACCATCTTACCTTCAGCATCCTCGATAATACCTGAGTCAAATATCTGGAAGAAGAACTCCAGGACATCCGGATGTGCTTTTTCAATTTCATCAAGCAGAATAACACTGTATGGATTATGACTCACCCTTTCAGTAAGAGTCCCTCCCTGACCAAAACCAACATATCCAGGAGGTGCCCCCTTCAGAGTGGAAACAGTGTGAGCTTCCTGAAATTCAGTCATATTAATCGTGATGAGTTTATTCTCATCCCCATAAACAAACTCGGCCAGCGCCCTGGCTGTCTCCGTTTTGCCTGTGCCAGAAGGGCCCGCAAGTAAAAATACCCCATCAGGTTTTACAGGATCTTTAAGATCTGCCCGACAAATAAGAACTTGTGATGCAATAGCGGACATAGCATATCGCTGCCCCAAAACTCGCTGCTCCAAGCATCTTAACAGACCGGATGCTTTTTGTTGTTCACCATCAAGGCATACACCCAGTGGAACACCTGTCCACCCAGAAACAACATCAGCAACACAATTTTTATCCACACACTCAAAAACCATAGGACTGTCTTTCTTATATGCACTTTCCAGTTCTTTTCTGTACATATTCTTTGATGAAATATCATCTGAACTTTGTATTTTTGCAACCAGTTCACTTTGATGACGCCACGCTGATTTGAGTTGCTCAAGCTCCTCCTCAAGTTGAGCAATTTTATTTGCAAGCATTTCCTGACGCAAAACATCTGACCTTTCCTGTGTCAGCAGCGCAAGTTCCCCTTGGTATCTTACCAATGAAGCTTCGACATCCTGAATGGCATCTGGTGATGTAGACTGAGATACAGCAACCCGAGAACAAGCTGTATCTAACAGACTTACAGATTTATCTGGTTGACGGCGCCCATGCAGATAACGGTCTGATAGATGTACCGTTGCAGTTATTGCTTCTTCCCTGATAGAAACATTATGGTGTTTTTCCATCATGGGCAAAAGAGAACGTAGCATTTCCGCTGTGACATCCTGATTTGGCTCTGCTACTTTTACTATCTGAAAACGCCGGGCTAACGCCCCATCCTTTTCAAAATACTTTTTATATTCTCCCCATGTCGTTGCGGCTATAATGCGCAATTCTCCACGGGCAAGAGCAGGCTTAAGCAAATTAGCTGCATCAGTCTGTCCCGGAAGTCCTCCTGCACCGATAAGGGAATGAGCCTCATCAATAAACAAAATAGCTGTGCCATCCAAAGAATTAAGTTCGGTCAACAGTGATTTTAGGCGATTTTCGAATTCCCCTCTGACACTGGCTCCCGCAAGCAGAGCCCCCATATCAAGGGCATGGATCCGGACATTCTTCAGTACATCAGGCACACGGCCAGACGCAATTTGCAGTGCTAAACCTTCTACTATACTACTTTTCCCTACTCCCGGTTCACCGGTCAGTATTGGATTATTCTGTCTGCGACGAAGCAAAATATCGATAAGTTGTCTGACTTCCTTCTCTCTGCCAGTAACCGGATCTAATTTACCTGTTTCTGCCCGCAGAGAGAGATTCTCAGTATATTTACTGAGATATTCATGTGAAGACCTATCGGTGGGACGATGAGAAGCAGAATGCTCTGCTTCGTCTGAAAAAGAGATAAGTAACTCCTCAGCTACATCCATATCACAACATAACGCATCAGAAACATTGAGAGGAAATATTGAATCTCTGAAATTAATCATAGTACTCAAAAAGACAGGGATATCTATATGATCGATTTGCCATTTAGTACTGGCATGTATCCATGTTTTCTCCAGTAGAGTCTGCATCGACTCAGAAAATACAGGTGAGGATTGTGGTACTGTATTGATACGGATAAGTTCACTTTCAATAGCATTAAGAACCCACTCAGGATTAAATAAGGACTGCTCATAAAGCACTTCGGCTATATATTTATGTTCCTGCAATAACTTCCATAGAAGATGTAGACAGTCTACTTCATGATGTGACCTTGATATTGCGTAATTAATTGCAGAATCCAGAGTATTTCGACTTTCTGGAGTTAATTTATTAATAATTGGTTTCAGATAGATACTCACTTATCACTCCTGTACTACTGGACATATTGTTATATTGCCGGGCAGTCTGGAAATCCAGGCACTTTTCTCCCAGCTATGTGTGGTAAGCAGCTTATTACTCAGATTCACCTGTAAATCTTTAAGTTTATCCTTTTCCTGTTTTAGTTGTTCCCATTCGATATATGCCTGACTTAGATTGCCTGTATCACTCAGTTTGTAACGGACAAGAATGCCTTTAATCCCCATTGATTCGAGAAAATTTCTTGATTCTGGAGAAAAATCCTTTGTCATTAACTCACTCTCTCCATCCGAAAACTTGTTGATAAAATCAATCCAGGCTGTTTCTCCTGTAAACTTATAGGTGGCAGAAAAATTAGGGAACAAAATGTCAATTCTTACAGAGTGACAGCTTCCCGGATACCAGGTAAAAATACCTGAATCAGCAAAATTCATACTTCGTATACTGCTGTTACCTGTTTTACACTCAAGAGTCAGAGTTGTACCTGTTGGTTTGACTCGGGGATTATCCGGAATTGTCGCAGGTGCACTATCTATCGTAACTCTGTAAGGCTGTGACTCAGCATTTTGTAGGGTCTGATTCAGTAAGTCTAGTTGCCCCTGTACATTTATTAATTCATCCTTGTTTTGCGTTCGCTCTCTGAGCCAAACATCAAGCAGATCATCCGGGGAAACAATGTCATTAATGAAAGTAATGAATGAAGGGGAAAAAGGTATACTTCTTTCCCTGAAGGACAACAGTCTGACACCGTCTGGATCAAGCGCTAAAACTCCGTTAGACGGACCTTTCAAAAAGCCAATAATGTCCTTATATACTTTTCCCTGCATCTCAGAATAACTGAGATTATGTTTTCCTGAGTTAAACCGGCCTAAAACAGAATTCCTCCATTGTTCACCAACCCAACACCCTGTATAAGTGACAGCATGGTCGAGAAGTTGATAAATCTGCCGCTCATAAATATCCCATACAGAATCAATCACCGGCTCTCTATTATTGCTGTTAATGACTGAGCGAACCTTTTCAAACTCATCAAATAATATTACCAGCTTGTTTTCTGGATCTGAACGCATGGCATTACGAATAAGTTCAACTGATGATGCTGTATGTAACACTGAATTCACGGCATTACGTAGAGCATTCTGCCAGCTTCTCCATGTGGTAACATGAGTCAGTGTCCTGTTCATTTGACTGTTATTAAGAACAGAAATCAGGTATATACGTAACATGAGATCAAATTGTTCTATTTGACGTTTCATTCCGTTATCCACTTTAAGTGAAAACAGATGGTTAAGCAGTCTGAATTCAGAAAGCCAGTCCTGCGCCGAACTCGTTGGTATATTGTGTAATTCATCATCTACAAACTGAAAGAATCTATGCTCAGATGAGCGATTGTGTATAATATTGGTCAGTTGCAGCGGATTCATTAAACCTGAATGTGAGTCTTTACGTGCCCTTGCAACAGACATAATAAACTGTCTGAAATGCTCCTGACGACTTTCATCCAGGTATAGCACAAAGGATGAGAACGCCTCCGGAACCGTATCACGTCCATATGCCTCTTTGATAGTCTCATACCACTGATGAAGTTTATTCTGTCCCGGTTGTGTCCATATTCCGGAAAGATAGACAGAAGAGTTTTCATCTTCCCAAAAGTCCGTAATTCTTACAGCAGGAATATTAACATCTTCAGAAACAAACCATGAATAAGACGGGTCACTCTGAACCAACTCAGTCAGGAGGTTTCTGAACACATAAATATTCTCAATTCCATTATTTTTCTGTATCTCATCTCTTTCTACAGCAAGTGAAGCTATTGATGATATTTTATCATGAGGTCTGGTTATCTTCAGTAACTCATGAATACCAGGAGATTTTGCTAAGTCACTCAGGGATTCATCTTTCATCATCTTATCCCAACTGATAAGTGATGATGAGAGCGACAGAATTAGTTCTCGCTTTCCTGATGGTGAAGCTTGCATGAAATTCTTCTTATATTCAGTAACGCGCCATGAGACAGGACTGATATCGAATCTTGTTGTTTTATGAAGAGATTCTCTGAAAAATAGATATTTATCATCTAGTGCAGGCTTAAAAGGGAAATACCGCATGTTAGACCTAACTTTGTCTTCATATTTTGATATCTGCTCTGTCAGAAATGCATGGCTGGTATCAACAGAACCATGTCTGATGTTATACACATTATATGAACAATATCCGCTATATCCAACAAAACACAATGCAGTCATGGCTATAACTGATTTAAACGATACATTCACTCTTTGTTTGTTAACATGAATAACGTCTGAATCATGTATTTGTGGCAGTATCTCGGAAATAAGGATATCAGCAAAAATACAGTTTTTGTCCTTCTCCCCCATGAGTTCACCAGATAAACAGATCCCGGCAATTTCCGTCTGAGAGAAAAAAACGTTCTCAATACAGAATGTGGAAATAAATATGTCAAGTGAATACTTTAGACCTTTCAATCTATCAGGAAACTGCAGTATATCATTTTTTTCCTTGTCACTTAATGAATCATCAAGCGCATGGCATATTGATGCCATTATATTAGATCTTAATGATGATAATATGTATGATGAATCATATTCAGATGCATTCGTCCCTGATTTATTGGTTGCCCAAAACACTGGATGCCATTTTTCATGTTTTTGATAGATTTTTTGTGCCAGCACTGAATATCCACTGATGTGCTCACATCCACTAATCACTATAAAGACCGGAATGTTGTGATGTAAGTGTAACGACAGTTGTTCTACAAAACTCCTTGTTTTTTGAGACAATGTCCGAATATAGGTGTAATCATGATTAATTAGCTTATCAGCAGAAATGACGAGAACAACGCCACGAGGTGGCTGTTTTTTACATTTACGTGCTGATAAAGAACTTATCACAGAGTTTATTACTCCCGGGTTATCATATATCTTTCCTGACAACTCCAGCACGCTTAAATCTCTGAAAAACCACCAACGAATTGTCCGGAATTGTTGGGGAGTGCTATTTACACAATTACGGTGAAAGACAGGAAGATTGATATCTTCAAGCAAAGAGTTGTTTTTTTCTGAATCTCCCGTAAGTAAGAACCAAGGAACCTCTCCTCTTCCCCTTTTACTTATGATATTCAGACCTTTTTTGAAATACGAATCAAGCGTCAATGCTCTCTTTTTACGAGAGAAAGACTTTAGAAAATTTCTGTATTTTCCTGCAGAAAAGTAATTATGGATACAATCCATAATAAATTTAAAGGAAAGAGTAACAAGAATCACAGAAATCCAGTAAAGTGCAGTTGTAGTATCTGTCCAGTTTCTGAACACGCCGATAACATAGCAAACAGACAGAACGAAGACAGAAACAAAAAACCAGAGAAATAATGAAAATGTCTTCTTAAGCATAAAAATCATCTCATATAAATCATGGATAAAACCACAAAATAGACAGCAACAATACCTACAAGTAATAAATAGAAACCAAGCCTCGATGATTTATACTTTTTTTCCCTGAGTGAAATATTGTTTCCTTCGTCGATTGCAACATTCAATTCACATTGTCGCCTCAGCCTCGATATATAATTATTGATTTCATCATTACTACCCACGGAATATTTACCTCTGAAACCCAGTAACAGGCACAGGAGAAAGACCCATCCAGCCTGACTTCCCGATTCGATGACTTTATCAAGTTTATAAAAGAACTCGACCCCCCCAGTGGAGTGTCCGAAATATTTTATCTGCAAAAGATTATCACGCCATTCTTTTCTACAGGGAAGCTCTGAACACAATATTGCCTCATCAAGCATGACGATTACAGCATAAAATGCCGCATCAAGTTCGCTGTCACTCAACGACATTTTTTCACTATTGCGAACAGCCTCCTCAACAGTGTTAATTATATTCTTTCTAGTACTGTCGTAATCACTATATTCTTCAGGGAAAACTCTGACAGATGATATGAGTTTAAATACTGGCATATAGCATTCAACAATATTCACCAGCACCTCCACAACATAAGTATAACATGTTTCATCCCCAAAAATGATAAACTGTAATTGAACATTTGCCCACTGGCACTGATATTCGCCAGATGAGCAACATCCATGCTCACTATGTGGGTGGTTCTCATTATGTTCAACACCACTACAGAGTTAAATACGGTTCTTACATATGGTTGACATGAACGCAATACTGCTTCTCCTATCGTGTCCATAAACATCCTGCGATTTTCTGTTCTACCATCCGGTTCTCCTGTGGAGCCTGACAGATATTGTACTAGGCTACGTCTTCCAGTGTCTGGATAAAGCATATTTCAGCTCCCAAAAGTGGATGAACGTTATCTGCCAACCGCCGGATGGAAAGAACCGTTATCCTGTTTAGGCCTGCTTACGGCATACTTTTCCTGCGATAATACTAACTCTACAAGTAAATCATCAGGACTACATGACCAATAGAATGCAACTCTTTTTTGAGTCTGAGCTAACGTCCATAATTCTGAATGTTTATCTATCTTTAACCAGATTGTATTCTCTCTTACCTGCAAATCAGATGTAACGGCATCCATCACTGTAAACTTGATTCCTGGAAGAGCATGCTGAATTATCATGTCGATATGTTCAGATGGAGCAATCTTAATCTCTGGCAATGCAATCAGCTTATTCTTTCTGAAGGTATCTGAGGTTAACTTAATATAGTAATCTGAATTACTTCCGGCACCGTACTCATCGAAATTACAGATCAATGTATCAGTAGTTATTTTTCTGAATTCAACACTAATAATCTTATCTCGACATGAATCATCCAGTATTAACTTAATATAATACTGCAGATCACTGAAACATGAGATCTGCTCATAATGATTGTATGATAGTTCGACAATCCTAGTATCTGAAAGTCCAGAGTTATGAAATGTAGATATTTCCCCTGCAAACTGACATAATGCCATATAATACAACCATGGGTGAATGGCATCTTCATTAATGAATGAAGAAAGAAGTGGTAATGTCCTATTAATAGCACATAGAATTAAAAAGTTATAAAGATGTCCATCGGACACTGTTCGTTCTGTATATCTGTATTTCTCCAGTCTATTTTTGTAGAACTTAATATCCGAATAGATCTCTGCGATCTTATTTCTAAGTTTGTGATTCGCAGATAACCTCATCACGGGAAATGAACACTCATCATCAATACACAATGAATTATTTCCATATATGATCCTTGTCAGGGGTAAATACTCATAGTCTGTAGTATTATCTTTTTCCTCATCTGTAAGAATCTGAATATCATATTTTATTCTTGTAATATCGGCATCCTGACTGTCATGATAAACATTACGCATGTTACGTTCATCATCTGAACTTATCCATCTGGCAGAGCCTCGTTTATCATTAACACTGGAGACATTTTTATGACCGGAATTGAATCTCTTAAGCGCAAGCCACAAATCCACGGTACCGTGATCTGAACCTTTGAGATTTGTCAGGCACTTATCCTGTACCACACAGTTACCCGGATACTCGATATAATACCCTGAAGATAAAACAGCCTTTATTTTTTCAACTCTGACAGTATCTTCCTTAAGAAGATCATCATTGATACAACATTCATAGTACCCCTGATGATGGGGTTGTGATAACTGCCTGCTTCTGGCAAGCATGAAGCCATGATGCAAGTCAATTGACTGAAAGTGCTGAGGTTGTAAATAGAGCCCTGAATACCAATAAACAAGTTGTTCTTCTTCTTGCATGCAGTAATACCCGTACAATTATTTCATACTGATACTTTCTTTACCCATCGATATCTTTTTGGAAAGAGGTAAGAGTGATGCATGTAATGATTTATTCCACCAACCTTCCTCAACAACATCAACCGGAATATCTAAGAGTAACATATGCTGTTTTCCAGGAAATGGATAGTATCCAGCAACCACACCTACATATTTAGTCCCTTCATTCCTGTCTATATGTAGCGTTATCTCCTGCCCCGGCATAGCCACGTATTTATCAACTTTAAGAATGCCATCAACCTTACCTGTCCCGATAAAAAACTGTTTGATTAACACAGGATTATTCATTATGTCCTGTAATGTATTTTTATCTGAAGCCTGTAAGAATAATAATGCACAGCTGTTGGATATCTCGTTAAGTGAGTTTAATTGCGTATCAGATGATATCTGAAAAGTAAGCAAGCCGGCGCCAAATGGAGCATCGGCATTGTTGATAGCCTGCACTCTATCCTGTTCAGAATACTTATCAGAACAGGCAGTGATGAAAAAGGGGAATACCATAACCGCTAGTAGCAGGCACTTAATAGTCATCAATTTCTCATCCTTTTAAGACACGGTTTATTTGTTCCATAGAGTCATTATCTTTAAGTAGTTCCTCAAGCCATTCTGACATAGTCATTGTTGACCAACGTATGGCCCTCTCCAGAAGATAAGGAACAGGACTGGTTGGTTCAGATTGCCTGAAAAAAATAGCTATTTTCTCCAGTTGCTCTATAGCTTTCTCCCTTGACATCTCTTTATCTGTTGAGGGTGTTAATGCAGAATAAAATTCCTTTTTCTCCTCAGGAAGTGCTGTCCTTGTGTCTCTGCTATCGGGTTTGCCTAGAAATTGAGAAACTGAACTGTGATCCAGTGTTTCTTGCGGCAAAAAACGACTCAGTAACTCGGTTATCTCACTGATGATATGTCTGGTTTTTGCGAAAATATGATGTATATCTTCATGCGTATGAAAGAAGTAAGAAGATTCAATCTCATCAATTTTGTCAGGTAGATCATAAAGCTGGAGAAGTTGCTCACTAACCTTGCGGGGATTATATTTTCCTACAGCTCTTTTGAAGGACTCAACAGAGTGATCACCTTCGCTCTCTATTAATCTTTCTTTTCCAGCTTCTGACAAACTTGCTCCATGTTCAAACGATAACACCTTATACCATTCAGAAAGTGTGATTTCCTTATCCTCAAGAAGAGGATATGCTTTCAGATACTCTGATAAATCTATATCAAGACGAACCAATTTACTGTAACGAATTTCCTGACCTTCTTCCTGCGATGGCCAGCATGTAGTCCAGTACTGAGAAATAAACTTTGCAAGATATTCCAATCCGCAATGCATCCCTTCCAGAGCATATAAATGCGTCAAGGACTCCACATACCAGCAACTAATTTGTAGGTCCTTACTCTTATTACGTAAAGTAACCTCACATAATTTTCTTACTTTTCTCCAGTCAGCTCTGCGGGGTTCACTGACAGCCCATTCCCCCTGAGACATATAGTCCGGATCATTTTGTCTTGCCTCCCGTATTTCGCTATACACCGGATCATACTCAATATCATCACCTGCCGGCGATTCTCCTATAACAGGAAGCAGTAATGTATCCGTTTCTATTTTGTTCATTTTTCATCCTATTAATACCTGAGGATATCCACTGACAATTGTCCCTCCGTGAGCACAGATATCGCCCATTCGTGCAGCTGGTTTGCCGCATATCAAGACCTTAACACTTCCCATAATGACAACATCCACTGGCCCAGAACAAAGAGCCAGGGTCCCCAATGTCGCTGCCGGTAATCCACCAATAAATACAGACGGAGAGCCTGGTGGTAACAATGGCCCCCCAACATGGGGAACAGGTGGTAAACCAGGCGTCACCATAGGACATACATGCATATCAGTAACTCTTGCAGCAGGTTGAGGCATATACAACTCCTAGGAATGACTATTACACCAATGCCGAAAAAGAAAAAACACACCTTCATCAGGTGCATCATAATATTTATTCGACTGATGCATTAATATTCCATAAATAATTTTTTTTTCTGAACATGACGGTGCATAGACCGGATCATATGGGGCCGGACTTAGACTCCCCTGTGATACAAATAATGACACCCCCAGTGCACCTGTCTGAGTGGAAAATCCAACAGACTCAGCGTGTCTAAATATTTCCCAGCGTTGCTCATCATCGCCTTCCTTCCATCTGACAATAGACTGTAAAAGCAGTGAATCCTCTTCAGGAGATAACTGAGAGATAAATTGTGCCAGCCATCTGATTAATACTAACGAATCTGTATTATTAATCCAGAAATCAAGTGCATCCAGCCATCTCCCTTTTATCAGCATTTGCTCAACTGTTTTATTAATTTCCGGAACAGTGATATTCTTTGTCTCTGACATATGTAATCCTTTATCCTATATTCACGATTCCACCTTTTATCTGTGTCATTGCAGAGCCCTGAAGCGTCAACATGGTGCCTTTTACCTCAGAAATAGCCTGGCTTTCAAACTTAAGTGTGGCCGCTTTGACCTCTGCCGATACCTGCCCTTCTATAGTAATTTTAGCGGCTTTTATATCTATACCTGATGTGGATATCGTTATCTCATTTGCACCCACTTTTATTTTTATTGACTGTGTTGATTCAAGAGTAAGATTCTTATCGGTGATAAGACTACCACTTCCCCCGCTCACTTTAAGATTATAATCTCCGTTCGAAACTTTTATATTAATATTACCATGTACATCATTATGTAGGTCACCTTCTTTAAGAACAAGCCTGTCATTCCCTCTTTTTATTTCAGCATTACGCCCTTCAGCAATAGTTAACGACATAGAGCGGTTAATAGTGCTGATCATATCCTTCTTTACAGTCAGGAGAGAATCACCAGATGAAGTCACTATAACTTTTTCCTCACCTTCTTTATCATCAAAAACCAGTTGATGACCTTCTCCTTTTTTACCATTCTTAACACTACGGGTGATAAATCCAGACTTACAATTATTCTCAGGAAGAGAAAAAGGCGATGTATTCTGACCATTATACACTGTACCAACGATAACTGGATAGTCAGGATTACCCTGTATAAAACTAACCAGAACCTCACTGCCAATGCGAGGAATAAACTGACTACCGAATCCCTCCCCGGACCATACCTGAGATACACGGACCCAACAGGAGGTTTTATCTGTACCTGCCGCTGACTTTTCTCCCCAGAGAAAGCTGATTTTTACACGCCCATTATCATCTGTATAATATTCTTCGGAGTCAGGACCGACCACTCTGGCAAGTAAAACACCGGGAATAATAGGTGTTTTAAATTCACGGCTGAAATTAAGTGAGCTTTTATTATCTGAAGCACACAAATCACAATAACACAAACCAGCATGTTCATTGTCATTGTTGACAGCATTAAGATATAACGAAGTAATTCTGTAATCCTGTTTGTCCAGACTGAAACACTCCCCGCATGACAACCACCATGAATCCGTTTTTCCTGACCAGATTTTGAGTTCACTGTCACATGATGCTATCAGTGCTTCAGAACGTTTCTTTATCAACTCACGCTTTCTCTCTGGGATAATATCTTCATAAACTCCCTTACTGGGTTTTACATCCGTCAGTTTACTTTCTGACTTTATAGTAATTTCACTGACATTACTCTCATTATAACCTGAAAGTGTCACAGAAGGACATTTGAGACTTTCTGTGAAAGACCATTCCCTGATATAGCCATGACGCGATTCCTTCAGATTTTCACAGGGTAAGTGTTCCAGTTTATCATAAGATGCTTTAGGATGAGATGCAGGATCATCTGCCAATGTCATAATATGTTTATCTCTATTATGAACAAAGAAATAGTAAATGCCCGCCTCAGACAAAATTCTATTAATAAAGTCAAGATCTGACTCCTGGTACTGGATCTTATACTCCAGCAAATTCTGTTCTTTATATAAAATTACTTGTGGCGGACTAAATAAACTGTCTTCCAGAATTGTGCTTACAATATCTGATGGCTTTATATTTGACCATACTCTTGTTCTTTTACCAGATGCCAATTCGGCTATCTCTGGTTGTAAGATAATAATGCAGGTATGTTGCATGCTGTTATCATAATTATATATCACTTTTGTGACCACACCATGAATGAAGCGCGCAGGTAACGAATTGTATTGTTCCCCGATCTCACAACTCAAACGCGTGCCGTGTAACTTATCCAGAGAGTTGTGGTCGGTCCTACTAAAGCATTTTATTTCATAACTATATACATCAGATATTGACTCTTTACCTTTAATCTCAAGTGGAAATAATGATATATCACAGCCGTGCAACCGGATAAAATGTTCACTCTGGAATTTATAATGATCGTCAGATATAAATCTTTGCCTAGTCATAATATATTCTCATCAAAATATACAAAAGCACCGTTCTTTATAATTTTCTGTTTCAGAACCGAGTGAAAGATTGAAACCAAGCTTATTGTTTATATTAAGTTGATTATCATTGTTACCGGGATAGATTTTCACATATATTTTGAACTTAAGAACATCACCTATATACGATCTTATTTGTTGTCTGATAAAATAGTGGGAATCTTTTCCCGGCATAAGTTCCTGTGCTTTTCTATAGTCCACAGGCCCCAATACAACATCAAAATGTGAATCAACCACCCAACGAACATTGCCTATGACAGGACCTTCCCCCAGAGTATAGAGGCAATTCCCCAGAACCCCCTGCTCACTGGGTTCTGTATTTTCAAAAGTGCCACGAAAAGGATTAATGGACACTCTGATTTGATGTATTAACGAGAGTAACTGCTCAAGCCCGGCCAGGGATCTTACTGGTTGTGAATAGAATGCAACGTATGCCAGACCTGTCACACTAACTGTCTGAGGAGTGATCCCGCCTAAAGATAAAAGAACATTGTTAAGAACATTATTATCCCTTCTGTTTTCATCTCCTGACAGATGCATTTTTTGCCATGCGAGATAAGAAAGACAATACATTCTATGGTCAAACATGTCCATGAATGCCTTAGGAGCGTCATCATTATAACGTAATTTCCTTTCAATCAGCCATTCTGTATATGCGGCAGGAAGAATCCCTGTAGCCCCGGTTAATCCATTATCGAATAATGTGAGATGATACTTTCCGTCCTTCTCATCCTGATACAGGTTCTCTATCTGACCGTCAGGTGCATCTAAAGACAGACTTGATGTAAATCTGAAATGTTCATCAACAACGTCTTCAACGCTTTCATCTGGTTTCAGAATATTTTTCAATAACACACGGACTTTATTGAAAAAGCTGAATTTACTCCGGTTATTAATCAAAGCCATGTTAACTTTCCTGCTCTTATCGGCCATACACGACGAGTGTGCTCCTCATGTTCAATGACAGTAATCATGCGAGTAAAGCTATTGACAGGGGCATGTAGCCCAAGAAAGTGATCAAGGAAAGAGCAAAACATGAAACATTCAGGGTGCATATCTGCATCCTTTGAAAGAGTTACGGTAATATCAATTCCACGAGCAGTTACAGGCGGATATATGCCGGGTAAACGGGATGAAACTGGTGTGATTTGTAACTCTTTAATCCATTCAATAAAAATTGATATTGAGTGGTTATTGTTGTAGTTATATATGGATAGCATTTCTCTCAGTTTCATTGCCCCATCAGTACCACTGAGCAACACAAAATTAAGGGATAACTGAGAAACAATTCTCCAGTTCATTCCTTTTAATGCCATAGCCGGCAACATTCTTGATGGACGGTTCAGCGCAGTTATTCGCAGCTGAGCAATATCTATATCACAATCAAAATCACCATCAGGATCACCATTATTAATTGATGATGGAATATTACCATTTGTACATATTGCATCAATTGAAAGGACATCCCCAGTCATGATACATGACTGGGCTCCGCCATCATCGCTCAGACGAATATATACACTTTCCTCAAAGTTCCCTCTTTCAGAAGACGAGCGATAACATGAACTATGCCAGAATATATTGCACGATTGTTTAATGACAGAATGTTCAAGTCCAAATAAATTTTTTAACGGAAACTGCTTGACTATATCATTTTCATATCTGTGCAATGTCACTTTATTTATATCCCAGATTAAGACTTCATTACGTGAATATAAATCGGTATTTACCTGATACTCATCCTGGCCATCAGATAATCGTAGGGGTTCAGTTTTCTTCTCGAAGAGATTGACAACGGGAGAACAGTTTACTTTAAAAAGTCTTTCAGAAACATTCCTTTCTATTCTGTCTGGCTCATACTTTTCTGCACTGCTTTTTAATGTTATTTCTATTCTCACAGAATCCCCTGAGCATAATTCGATTCCGGAGTCAAATTCTATATCAATGAAGTTAAATCGTTCTGGAAAAGAAAAATAGTCCAGTATGAGGTTATGTATATAAGAAACGTTCCCTTTTTGTGGAAGTGTTACTTCACTCTCATAAAATCCGGCACCGGATATATTAGCACTGATATCATATAACACATCATTATTTCTCTGCAAAACGATATTATCGACCTCATCGCACAATAATGTATATATTATACCAGTAACCGTTGCCGGACCATTCAAATAAAATCTTACAAAATCAAGAGAAAAATTAGCTCCGTCGAAAACGTCTAAATTCAATTCAATTTTCCATAAGGAGGACGAATTATCATAGTGAATTCTTGCTTTATTAACCGTTGCAGGGACAATAGTCAGTGGATATACCGTCCGAAACTGACAGATGGTTTTATATTTATATCTGGAATATAGCGATGTGCCAGAAGGAACTCTATAAGTTGAAGTTATTCCACTGGATTTTCTGTCTGGTTCAAATGATACAATACATGATGAAGGATAGTTATACAAAAATTGGGGAGCAAGATTACGAAGTAATGCTTCCATTAACTCGGGTAAATCTTCATCTAATCTCTGATGAATTTTTGAACTTAAGAAAGCAAAAGACTCCGTTAATCTCTGAACATGTGGATCTTCAGACCCCCCCTGATTGTATCCAAGACGCCGGGCTACCTTTGGATATTTTTTTGCAAACTCAATACCTTGTTTTCTAAGAAAAGCGAGTTCTTTCTGATAGTAAGATAATAGTTTATTCATCCAGTGAAAATTCTCCTGAGTTCTTATCCCATTTAATACAGAGTCTTACCATGTCCATAAAGAACAGGGCTGTAACTGAAAAGAAAGAATAATTATCATCACTGGAAAGATATTCAACAACTGGTTCCTCCAGCCGGGACTCATAACGCTGGAGCATCATCAATATTCTTGAAGAAATTTCATCATTAACAGAATCACTATGTTCACCTGCAGAAACTACATATACTGATGACTTTATGCCATAGTTCAGGACAGAACTACTAACAAACGGCAGCTCATCTGTTTCAAGGTATAAAGGTCGTGATGATAATAACATCCCGAGCTCATATTTCAGATCATCTGAAGGAACAAAATTCAGATGATCTTCCAGAGAGCCCGGATTATCATCACGTAAGAACTGAAGAAACGAATGCATTCAGTATTCTTATACAAGAGCCTCTTTATATAAGTTGTACGTCATTGGTCCCAATTTCTCCGTACTTTTTCCATCATCTGACGGAATATTCATCTCAATTGAGACACTCTCTTCTGGGGTAAACGACAATTCCAGAATGAGATTTGAATCATTATCATGAGCCAACAACATATTATGCATACGACACCCCTGATAAACAACCTTAAATGATGAGTATGCACTACCTGATTTAGTTGATTCCCTACGTAAAATTTCTATTTTAACTTCTTTTTCACCTCTCTTAAAAAAGTTCTCCAGAAGGTCTTGTATGTGTTTAGTAACCCTAAGCTTCAAATTAATTAAATCAAAAACAGTACCGTCAATTCCTGAAAAAGCGTGAAATGCCTGAGGACAATGTCCATCAAAGTAGTCACCACTGTTTTCAACTTTTGAATTTCCCTTTATAACTTTTCCACCTATCTCTATTTTGACAAACTCCCTGCTAAGAGCAGAAGAATTACTCATAACTCCGACCATAATAACCTCTTAACTTACACTTGATGGTAAATCAGCAACAAGACGCAATGACATACTTAAACCCTCAAGCTGAAAATGAGGTTTAATCCATGCAATTGCACGATAATTTCCCGGACTTCCAGGGACTTCAATAACTTCAACAGATGCCTCACGTAATGGATAACGAGCCTTTGTCTCCTGACCAGCGTTATCTGATGCCACAACATATTGCATGATCCAGTTTTGCAGATATGTCTGACATTCTGTCCTCGACATAAAGCTTCCAACTTTGTCACGAACAATCACTTTAAGATAATGTGCGAATCGTGATGTTGCTAATATATACTGAAGCTGACTGGATAATTTTGCATTCGCATTAGCCTGATCAGTATTATACAGTCGTGCTTTGTTTACCGACTGAACAGCGAAAAATGCCGCAAAATCAGTACCTTTACAATAAACCAGAGGAATAAAACCGAGATCTGACAATTCTTTTTCCCGACGGTCTGAGATAGCAACCTCCGTCGGACATTGTAAAAGTCGCTCACCTGTATGGGATACATAATTATAGGCCGGCAATGATTTAACCAAACCGCCACCTTCCACGCCCCGAATTGCTGCACACCAGCCATACTCCTCAAAAGCATCAACTATCCGGCAGGCAAGTTCAAAAGCTGTATTTACCCACAGATAGTCTTTGCCTGAGTTATCTTCACTAATGTGCTCTTCAAAATTAAACGTTTCGGCAGGTATAGTCTTCATGCCATATGGAATACGCCCCAGAGACTGTGGCAAAGTCAATCCCACATAACGACTGTCATCTGTCTGCCTGAAACTACGCCAACGGGCATAATCTGTTGTCTCAAACAATTTTGCCAGATCACGCGGGTAGGGTAATTCGCTAAATGAACTCATGGACAACATACCCGGAGCAATAGCACTCAGAAACGGGGCATGAGCACTGGCAGCAACATGGGAAATATGCTCCAGCAAATCAATATCCTGCGGTGTATTATCAAAATAGAAATCACCAACAAAAGCAGAATACGGTGTTCCCCCGAACGTTCCATACTCGCTTTCATAAATATTCTTAAATAAGACAGACTGATCGAAATCTGAGGCTGACTTGAAGTCTTTGAGCAATTCCTTTTTAGTACAGTGTAACACCGTGTATTTTACATTTTCAGTAACGCTGGCCTGAACCAGCTTATAAAGTCCCGTCCATGCTGATTCTATTTTTTGAAATTCAGTCGCATGCATAATCAGACTAAGCTGCTCAGACATCAACTTATCAATATCAGCAATCCGCTTTTCAATACTACCGATTAAATCGCTGTTAATGACCAAAGAACCACTGGCAACTTCAGCAAGGAAATTATTAATCTGTAGTTTAAACCTGGTCTTTTCAGAATCCTGTCTCACAGCTCTGGTATTATTTATAATCTCTTCAAGACAATCATCTGTAGCATACTGAGTTTCATTCAGCCCTAATGTTGATGCAACTGTCATGTTTATTCCTTACTTTCATCGTTTTCAGGATTGCCATTAGTAGTCACCAGCAATTCCTGAAGTTTTTCTTTCAGTTTCTCATTACTTGCAGCCCTGTTTCGTAGGTCACAAAGATGCAACCTCAATTCCGATAATTTTCTTAGACACTCAACCTGTTGAATCACATTATCGGGAGAAAAATCATCTTTGCAACTAAACCTCAGTTCGACATCCAGTTTTCCTTCATTTCCCGGGATAACACTGTCCACCATAAAATGAGCAGTCGGACTCATTGATGCCATAACTTCATCAAAATTGTCTTTATCTATACTAATGAATTTTCGTTCTCTCAATGGTTTTTCTGACGAAGAGTACTCACCCAAAACCCCGATGACAAGGGGTAACTCTTTCGCAGTTTCAGCATCTCCGGTTTCAACATCATACGTTATCTGTACTCGTGGGGGGCGGGTTTTATCAAGTTTATGTTGTGTATTGCTCATGTTTCTATCCTACAAACAGCTTTTAAATTCTTTTTTATTAAGAACACTATAATCTACTATCATAATATTGATGAACATAGCATAATTATATGACCTAAATACCATAGCTACCGCACAGATGTTTTCGAAAGTGAAAATATCTGATATAAAGTTATATCTTTGGCAAAAGATTGTATCAATCTCTTGTTATATTCATGGATTCTATATAGTGATACCATAAAAAGAAAGTGAGCATGTGATACATTTTTGCTGATTAATGATATAACTCTATATAATTTTTCGTATTTACTAACTAAATAGCTGCGCGGAATAGTAGGTCACTTTGAGGGAACTCAGCCCGGATTGTGCGATCTGATCAATCGCCAAAAAGAAAAAATCACCAACCGGACTGAGCGATGCCGATCATAACACCAATCCCCAGAACAGAACGACGCCTGATGCAGAAAACTATCCATAAAACAAAGGACAAAAACCACGCCCGGCGGCTCACCGCCATGCTGATGCTGCATCGTGGTGACACCGTCAGTTATGTTGCCAGAACGCTCTGCTGTGCCCGTTCATCGATTGGTCGCTGGATTAACTGGTTCACGCTGTCGGGTGTTGAAGGCCTGAAGTCATTGCCGTCAGGACGTGGGAGGCGCTGGCCGTTTGAACATATTTGCGCATTGCTGCGTGAGCTGTTAAGCATTCTCCTGGCGATTTAGGTTATCAGCGTTCCCGCTGGAGTACCGAACTTCTGGCGATAAAAATCCGTGATGTCACCGGTTGCCCGCTACATGCTCCAACCATCCGGCGATGGTTACCTGCTGCCGGACTGGTATAGCGCAGAGCCGCGTCGACACCGCGTATCCGTGCCCCCCACAAAGAAGAAAAAATGGCCGCTATTCATGAAACGCTGGCGAAATGCAGTGCGGAAAACCCCGTGTTTTACGAAGATGAGTGGATATTCATCTCAACCTGAAAATCGGTGCTGACTGGCAGTTACGCGGGCAGCAAAAGCGCGTTGTCACACCGGGCCAGAATGAAAAGTATTATCTTGCCGGTGCACTGCACATCGGTACGGGTAAAGTCAGCTACATTGGTGGAAACAGTAAAGGTTCATCCTTATTTATCAGACTGTTAAAACATCTGAAGGCGTAAAGACGATTACGCTCATTGTCGATAACTACATCATCCACAAAAGCCGTGAAACGTTGCGCTGGCTGAAAGCAAACACGAAGTTCAGGGTGATTTATCAACCAGTTTACTCGCCGTGGGTGAATCATGTCGAAGGGTTGTGGCAGTCGCTTCATGAGACAATAACCCGAAATCAGCAGTGCCGTTCAATGTGGCTGTTGTTGAAAAAGGTTCGTCACTTTATGGATACCGCCAGCCCATTCCCCGGTGGAAAACATGGGCTGGCTAAAGTGTAGTGGCATTAGGATCTGTTATTTAGCACGGTGCGATTGGCATCACTCGCCGCGTCGTCCAGCGTCAAAGAGCAGACATCAGGCTGTAAGAAAGGATTCGTCGGCACATCATCAAACGGTTGGCCCGCATTCAACCTGTGCCATGCTTGCTCTAGTGTGCAGTCTCTTCGTAGTACGGCAGCAGCATAGCACCACATCCAACTTTTCTTGTTCGTCAATCAACGCGATCAGCGCATATTGACTGATAAACGTCCGTTGTGCCGGAGAGAGAGCTTGCAGACAGGCTGGTTCGAGCGGAAAATGCTCAAGCAATTGCCCCACCGCCTGCAACAACACCTCAGAGCACGCCAGCCAGTCACTAAGCGTCTCGAGTGCAACAACGAAACGGTGCCCCAATCTCCAGTAGATCGTGCAACCCGTGGTTGCCACCACCATCGGTGCATCGCGGAGTTGTCGGGCTAACTGGGTGCAATTCTCTGCGATGACACACTTACGCACCGGGGCGGAGAAACGCCCGTGACGCGGGGTGTAAGCCACTTCCTGTAAGCGTATCAAGCAGCACCATGCCCAAACCACTGCTGCTCGCCTGCACGTCAAAAGTATGAATCAGGCCATCCTCTGATTGCAGCCCATCACCGTGCGATTCATAGCTGCGCTGATCCTCCATGCGAAACGTGAAGCCACCCGCTAGCGCCATATCGCATTGCCCTGTTCCCGGTGATCGGGTTCAGATGAATACCTGTAAAATTGGCCCGGCTTATATCAGTACACATCTGTTGATGATTGCACTCGCTACAGAATCCTGAGGCTCTACTCTCGTCGCACGGCGGCAAACACACTGGATTTTATTGATTGTGTTATTGAAGAAATGCCTTTCCCGATACAGCGCTTTCAGACAGACCGGGGAAGAGAATTTTTTGCCGTTAAAGTGCAGGAAAGATTAAAAGAATACGGCATCAAGTTTCGTCCAAATAAGCCAGCGTCGCCTCATCTTAACGGAAAGGTTGAACGTTCCCAAAAGACAGACAAAGCTGAATTTTACGCTACCGTAGATCTTTCTGCTGATGACCTGAAGGAACTGCTGGCAGAATGGCAGATTACTATAACTGGGAACGTCCTCATAGCGCTCACAACGGTAAAACTCCGATGGAACGCTACTTTGAACTTGCTGAGAAAACACCATACTCTGATGCCGTTCATGCAAACTATCAGCCCAATGAAGAGCATATACAGGAACAGAATTACAAGCTTGAACTTGAACTGAGAAAATTAAAACGATGTCTATGAATCACACAGCTTATTTATATCCTTATTTTTTTACTTACCTGTGGACTTACTTGGCTTTAGTCCCGAGGTATTGCCAGGAGTATCTTTATTATCGCGTCGGCGTTGATCCGGTTTTCCTGTCGACTTAGCAATTGGTTTTGGACCTAGTTTAAGACCCATGATAGTTATCCTTCGAGATGTAAGAGGAATGCCCTCAACATTGGTATATTCTATACTGAGAAATTTTTCAATGGGAATGTTCAACGGCCGAATGATTAACTCGATATTGTGAGCAATGTCTTTTTTTGGCACAGAGCGAACCGTTAGATTGCGCGTATTTTTATGGAAGGAGATCATCCAATAACGGTTACTCACCGATCTCCTTTATGGTAATACGCACCTGTTTTATTAACATATAGAAAAAATTACTCCGGCATGTTTTATCTTTTTGAAGTCAGGACATTTACCAGTTCACTTAAAACTCTCTTTTGTTCTTCATCCTGAAGATATTGAATCCGGAATTTAATCTCTTCTGCAACCCGTCTTGTATTGGACTCATTAAGTATTTTTGTTATTCGCTGTCTCTGATGTTCAGGCTGGCCTTCCATATTTCGTAAAACCAGATGAAATAATATATCATAAAGTGCGCAATGCCATGAATAACCATCATTGGTTAAAATAAGCTCCCAAACCCGCTCCTGCTCAGCAATAAGCTGCAGAACAAAGGATTCAACCTGTTCTGATTGTCCGGGGACAACCCGGTATAGCGGCGCAATCACAGCAAAAAACAGTTCATTTAGCCAGGATTCCGCTTCCTTCTCGCTCCTGAAAGATGGACAGTTCTGTATTCTTCGTTCGTATTCACGGGTAACCTGCTCCGGAATATCCTCCGGCGGTGTCAACCACTTATTCCTGAGCAATATACTGGTTGACGGATGGCAGCAGGCTATTTCAGCAATAATTTCACGTAATGCCTCCGGGCTGAACTTCTTCAGCTGATTGTAGTGCTCCCGGGTAAAACCGTGATCATCGCATAAAAGTTGCCATGTCATTGATATACTGTTTGCCATTCCTTTCTTCATCATTAATACCTGTTACATGAATATCAACAGACCGGTGTACCTTTTCTGAATACCTCCCCGGACGGACTGGCAATCCCCATTCTCCTCAGCGTGGCATCTGCAGCTTTCGCCACTTCGCTGATATCCAGCTTTTCAGGTAGCGGCGGGGACGATATCTGCGCCAGGCAATAATTCCTGCGCAACAACAACCACTCCCGTTGTGCTTCTGTACATTCAACATTTCCCATAACAAAAAGCCAGCGGGCAGAAGCTCTGCGCCAGCAACCAGCAGCCTCCAGTTTTTGCGCAACCATGTCTTCCACGACTTCCGGGGGACTCTTTTTCCTGCTCAAAACATCAACTCACTGAAATAATATACATACCTGACGGTCTCAGCGAACCGTCCATGCCGGGCTGAAGTCCTCTTCCTGAAACAATTCCGTCAGCCCGCTAATCTGTTTCAGTCTCAGTACTTCATCCTGGTCCATACCCAGCTCAGTGCCAATGCGTTCATCCATCCAGCCCAGGCGTGAAAGATCCCTGACAATATCGGACATAGAGGTTATCTGGTGTTTACCCCTGGCCCGGTTATGTCGAATGGTCGCTGCAATACGTGAAGCCTGTCCCTTTCTTTCCGGATTAATACAGGTCACTGGCAACCAGCCCTTCAGACGTTCTCCCGTACCTGCTTCCCTGCCCAGTAACTGACGATGAAATCATCCACGACCAGATAATGCTCTTTCTCTTCCGAGACAACCACAGGCTGCGTGAACCCATCCTGCTCCAGTGAATGTTTCAGCAGTTTCTTCTCACCCGGCGCCATGACATTGGGGTTATAATCGTTAGCCACCACCTCATCCGCTTTCACCCACAGCACACAGTCCACAGGCTCCTGTGCAAAAGGACTGACCTCATGAAGCACCCTGCGCAGGTGATTAAGGGCCTGTATGGCCTCTTCTTCTGGTCGTTCCTGGCTGAAGTACTGACGAATCATGTCACTCAGTACCTCCACTTCAGGTGTCACAGAATCCCCCATTCATTCCTCCTTTCCTTCATACGCTGCAGGTAACGTTCATAGTGCCGGGGTTTGTTCGGACTGAAGGAGAGAGTCCGGCACCAGAAATCATTCTTTATGAGTGTTTTACAGATACGTCGCCAGGACGGAATATCCCGGCTCCCCAGATCATTCTCCTGTTCGTCCGGGATGTCATCCGGGAAGCCCCGCGTCTGATACCAGCGCAGGTAGACAGCAATTTTATTACGGTAATGTTCTGCCGTTCTTTCCGGCATCACATCCAGCAGGAACATCGCATAGCTGCGCCAGGTATGATGGGCCGGTTTTGATATACGTTTACGCAGGGCAAAATAGGCACCGCTTTCATTGGCATAAAGCGCCCCGCTGGCAGCGCCTGACACCCGCTCACACATCCTGGCCCAGGTTTCCGGCTCCAGAACATGGTAAAGCCACAGTCCCTTACGTTGTTCAGGACCAAAAGGTTCACAGACACGCATGTTGCGTAACGGTACGCCGGCACGGTACATCAGGTCATACAGGGGATTGTAGATGGCACGGGTTCTGGTGTGATATATCCAGATATCACGAGTTTTCCAGTCATACAGCGGATACATGGTGTAGTAAAACCCTTCAGGCGATGCCGTGGTCCAGGGCTTATCATCGGCGTATCTCAGTTTGCGCTGGGATACCAGTCCCATGAACCGGTTAAGGGACTCATCCGCACGGACACCGGTCAGTACTGCCACACCACATTTATTGTCTGCAAACCAGGAAGAAAATGCCGGAACAAATTCTTCAAACGTCATGGCATACCGGTAAAAGGGAAAATACGCCATATCTGTAATGGCCCCCTCCGGTGGCTGGCGAACCCACTTCACACCAGACTCCCAGCATATCCACTCCGGCTGAAACTGAGAAACACCGTTTACCGTGGTCAGGGGAAGTGCCACCCAGTAAAAGGTTTCCGTCACATCATGGTACATTTCCCGCATCTTCTGAATATGTTCAATGGTGCACTGGTACTGAGCCTCCCAGTCAATGAACAGTACAGAGAAACGACGTTTTTTCCTGCGGGCCACATCAGCCAAAAGATGGAAAAGCACGGTGGAATCTTTACCACCGGAAAAAGAGAGACAAACTGATGGAAATGTTTCAAAAATCCACTCAATACGAGCAATTGCTGCACGCAGAACATTAGTACAAAGCCAAATTTTGTCTGTCATTAAATGATCACGCATTACTGAACAATATTATCTGCATCCCTTGATATAAAACAATTCATAATTTTTGTATCGAGTTGGCCAACCTTTTTTCATTACCAAATCGAGTTGTGTAATATCTCTCTTCGATACCATACAGCAAAAGTTTAAGCTCTTCGTCACAAGAAATTTCGAAACAGCCAGTGCCATCATCAAACTTTAATTTTTCAGAGCAATAATCATTTATATAAGTTAGCATATTCCCCCTGTCACTTACATCCATTTGGTTTAACGTATCCATCGCTAACGCTATTCTTTTTCTGTTTGGTTTTGAAACATTACATGCTTTATATTCACCAGAGAGAGCAATAAACGACTCCCCCAGAAACTGTTCAACATCCTGTTCTGTTGCCTCTTTATAAAGAGTATCGATACCATTAAACATGGAAGAAATGGCTGACAAGGATTTAAATATAAGCGTGTCTTTTGCAGCAAGATATACTGCATCCGGGGTCTGGTTAACAACCAGACGATTCTTCCCGCTCTCTATCTTTGCTCTATCACCAAGTTCGATCATTTTTTTCTTGAGATATAATGATGGTGTTACCTTCTGAAAATAAAAGTCACCACTTTGAAATGAAAAAATAAATGCTATCTTTGAAAAATATTTTTTAGGCAATTCATCATAATTTTTTGAATCAAACTCATCTTTCAAAAAGGATGGGCAGTATTCCCGTTTACTAAATTCACTGAGACTAAACCAGGAATCTTCATCAAGATTATGATCCGGTGCATACGGAACCAATGAACACACTGACAGATCAACCCTTTCAAAAAGGGTATGATCTGAGACAATCTTAAAATATGGTTTTTTCCTGAGACCTTTTGCTTTAACAAATACATTATCCATTCTTATTTCCTTTCGATAAAGGTATAGTTATTAATCCTGAAAGCCATGGGCACTACAATATCTTGCGGTACTTTATACCTATAAGGACTGATAAGAAAAATCGACGCTCCTGTTTTTGTCTTAATATTATAAAACTCATACCTGAAAACAAGAAACAAAGGATTGAAATATAAGGCCTGAGATAAAAATGTAAAAATAAACAGCACTCCATAAACAAAGAACAACGCCCCCCAGTTATTTATACTCAGGGCAACAAAAAAGTACCCCAGATAACTCGGTAAAAAAGAGTTATTCGCATGCTCAACTGAAATCACCTCACCTTTTTTAAACTCATCTTTTCCCAGCGCAGCACTAAGCACAAGACTGACTTTAGTCAAAACAACAGGTATTAAAAAATAAAAAAGATACGACCCTACCTGAGGAATACCACTTAACCACTGTAAACTCTGTTCATGCTGAAAAAAGTAAAACAACGTATATTTCCTTTGCACCAAAAATATAATTATCAACAAAGAAGTGGCATTGAATGTAAGCAGCAATCTAAAAAGGATGTTAATTATCATGATATCTGGTTCCTGGACATCTAAAAATCATGCGTCATATCACACAATTTGCATTATGAATAACCATAACAATATAACTCAGTTATTGCTACCCAAGCCCAGTATTTAAATAACTATACTATCAATGCGTAAGACCACATTAATGCTCCGCTGAAGAAGAGAAGCACTATACTCTGCAGTGCCTTTAGAAAATTATTCTCCAAAAGATGGAATATCACTTCATGTCCCCTTGCGTCAAAACCCAGTAACGACTCACCAGCTCGACAAGACCATTTTCCACCTTTTTTTGCTGCTGTTCACTGCTATTCTGGTTACGAACTTCATCATAGCGACGTAACTGCTCTTCTGCCGGGATATGCCGGTTAAAAGCCTGCATGATGCCAAACACCTCCGTTTTCAGTTCACTGACCGTCATGTATTTTCCCCGCTGCTCATCCAGACGGTTCAGGCGCTCAGCCAGCTGCTGTAAGCGGGTCATGCCTTCGTTCCAGCCCGCCATCGCCTCTTCCGGGAGCGCACGACTCCTTACACTCTTCTGCCAGTTATCCACCATTTCCTGAACACGGGGATTGTCGGGAAAAAGTACCCTCAGTTGCTGCAGCAGCTGCGCACTGCGTTGCAGGTTGTATGCCGGGGGTAGTTCTGCCAGTCGTGTTATCTGCTGACCGGAAAGGGTTATCCACTCTGACGCATGATTTAGCAGTGAAGGTGTTCTGCTGAGCTGTGTCATCTGGCCTGCTGAAAGCACATCCGGTGGTGGTGTCAGCAACGCCCTGAGTTGCTGCTCCGCCGGTGATGGCTGTGTCAGAAACTGCCATCCCGGAATGGCCACGCTGACCGCCAGCAATGCCGCACAGACACCAGTTACAAACGGTTTCAGAAACGTGGGCGGGGATTTCTGAAGGGAATGTGTGTTTTCTTTTCCGCTCTCTGCTTTTGTTTCAGAAACAACATACACCAGACGGGAGTGCGGCAGGGTCTGATGTTCCTGTACGTCCGGAGCATCAGACCGGAGTGCCTGCGCCGGAAGGGTTACCGGAGACGATACTTCACCCTGCACAGGCTGGTTCTCCAGGCGGGTGATATATCCCTTCACCATGGCTTCCGGTAAAGCCACTTTACTGCTCTGTTTAAGTTCGTGCCGGGCCAGTGTGTCACTCAGTGCCTTCAGGAATGTTTCGGTCTGATACAGCAGGGGCAGGTTGTCACGGTCGTCCGGAGGCATGGCCCGAAGCGTTTTTTGCAGATGGTTGAACAGACCGGTAATAATTTCCAGCCGGGCGTGGGTATTCAGCGGCCACATCACTGACCAGTGATGCCGGGTCAGCGCCACAATCAGAGCCAGCCCTTCATTCAGACCACTTAACCCTGTTGTATGCATCCGGGCGATGGTGTACCAGGATGCCGTCTGTAATTCCACGCCATTGTGTTCATACAGACGCAGGCAGAGTGTTTCCACGTAACGCCAGTCCACATCCGGGCGTGCCGGGTGAGTCAGTTTGCTGATTTCATCGCGCAGGGCAGCATAATCCGGTAATGACCGGGGGTCACCACCGGTTTTCAGTTTCACTTCAGAAGTCATCGGCAGATTCGGTGTTGCTGTATTAAATCATGATTAACAGTGACGAAAAGAACATCAGTGTGATACCGGTACCCGGGAAAGGTATTCCACCGCGCGGATAATTGCCGGTGTCACATCCCACCGCCGTTTCAGAACCGGCAACAGCTCATTAAGGTTTCTGATATAACGCTCAGTGAACAGCCGTTGTCCGTCCCTGGTTAAATGAAAACCTGACTGATTACAGGTAATGGTGATATGACAGGTATCGTTGCCAATATATACGGCTTCCTGGGGTCTGAATCTGACATTCCAGTACCAGGAATACGGGGAATGATTAAGATGAAAAAGACGCATCTGAATGTCACTGAATAATGGATTCATCATAAATAAAATACACCTGATAATAAAATATAGTGGAAAACCAGAATAAAGAAATGGTCCGGTATTATGCAAAATCCTCAAGGTGGCGACTGATACTGTTTTCACGGTAACAGGTCACCAGTAATTCACGGGTTGCCCGGGTGAACGCCACATAAAGCACCGGAATCACTTCAGACTCATCCGCTGCACCAGAGTGCACGAAAGACGCATTGATAACCGCCACATACGGGAACTCCAGCCCCTTGCTGCTCTGGTACGTCAGTAAATGCACCACATCCTTACGTCGCGAGTATGTCTTCTTGCCTTCCCTGTCAAAACAGGTGGCAAAAGGTACCCCGCGTAGTGTCATAACGTCCTGCAATTGTTGCGCTGAACGCTCTGTCGGACACAGCACAGCCATATCACTCCAGTGACCACACAGGACATGGCGCTTCTCCAGCCAGTCTGCAACTTGTCTGGCTTCATCACGTTCAGAAGCACAACGCAGGATTTCCGGCTCTGTACCCTCTTCACCGCCCGCCTGTGGCTGAACGAGCGGTATTTCACGGTTCTGATGTTTTTCAAAATACTCGCGGGAGAATGCATAAGCAAAGTGCAGAATGCGTTTCGGATTACGATAATTGACCGGCAGGACAGAAGTGCGTCCCTGTGCCTGAATCCCCACACTGGCCAGAGAAAAGTTCAGGGCCCGCTCCCGCCGGTAAATGGACTGGGCGTCATCGTACATCAGGAGCAGTGAACGGGATGCGTTATCAAACAGACGGGCAATCAGGGCCAGCCAGCGACTGTCAAAATCATGCCCCTCATCCACCAGTACAGCATCATATCCGGTTCGGGTGATTTTTCCGCTGTTCACGGCCTCTTCCAGTGCACTGAAGCATTTATCAGGATATTCTTTTCTGTCGGCCGTCACCTTAATACCGTGGCGTTTTACCATTGAGGCACACCAGCTGTGAAAATGGGATACCGTAACCCGTGACGCCAGCCCTCTGGCTTCAATGCATTCCCGCAGATAGCTGGCCAGGGTAATGTTGTAGCACAACACCAGAATCTTTCCGGGTGTGGTTTCAGCCAGGTAAAGGCAACGGAACAAAAGAATCATGGTTTTTCCGGAACCGGCCACACCATGAATGACACGATGCCCGTCACCAATATTTCTGGCCAGAATCTCCTGCTGAATATCCATTATTTTGATTTGTGAGTTCTGTTTCACGGTCACTTCAGGAAACAGATGGGCGCGCAGAATATCTCTCATCCGGGGTGTCACCCGGGTTCTGAATCCCGTGGTAAACATCCCGGCAATTTTTTGCCGGAATACTTCAGGTAAAACAGACTGCGTCATTTCATCCTGGCAGATTGTCTGTGCTGAAGGAAAAATTTTTTCCACCGCATTCTCATCATTCCCTGCCAGTGTCTTCAGTTGCTGACGGGTAATGCGGGTAAACACCACACCATACGCCCAGGCCAGGTTCAGCCGTCCCTTATACTGACCGTCATTCTGCCGTAAGCACGGGTTTGCAGGTAAGGCATTAACCGTATCACAGGCATAACGACGAACCTGTACCAGCGGATTGATTTCTGATTTCAGAAGACCGTCGGTTTCCAGCGTGACCTGCTCCTGATTTACCTGGCGCAGCGTGGAAACCGTCCAGTCCTTGACCTCCAGAAATACCAGTCCGTTCTCCGGGTCAATAATGACAAAATCCGGATGCCGGTTTTTCCGTCCCACCGGAATATCGTACCAGACAAGGCAGTCATCATTCAGAAAGCTCTCCAGTCGTGAAGCTACCCTCCTCTCCCCGGGCGTCATTCTCTCCTCAGTGGACGCCGATACATTTATCAGTTTCGCCATAAACGCACCTTAATCTGTGAACAAAAAAATAATCACCACCGACATCCACGGATGTTATATCGTGGGTATCGCTTTATTCAGAAATAAAAAACAGAATCATTAACATGACCAGAATACTGTGAACCATGCTGCAGGGTATCTGCAGATATCCCTTCTGTTATATCCGGCCGGGGTAAAATCAGAACACTGACTGTCAGGCAGCTTCATTTTCCGCGTATTCCAGACTCTGCAGGTACTGCAGCGCCGCCGGGTCAGCCACATATTCCACCTGCCCGTGGTGACGCTCCACTTCATTAATGATTTTCTCAAGCTTCACGCGGAAAAATTCTTTACGCAGGTTAATCCTGTTAATGCGGTATTTTTCCAGACTGTCATGAAGTGTTTTTTCCAGCGCAGGCGCATCATCGCAGGAAATCATGGCGTGAACATCAAAATCAAACGGAACAGAAGCACCACTTAACTCTTTGACCCTGTCCATGGGTTCCAGCCGTCGGGTCATGCCAATTTTAAAGACATCCTCACCAAACGAACCAATATTCGAAATGATATAAACATGCCCCTGTTTCGTAAGCTGAGCCATGGATTTAGCACGTTCATACTGCGCATGCGCTTCCTGAATTTTCTGTTCCAGCTCCAGGCGTTGTTTCTCTAACTCCTCCCTGTGAGCCCCTTCTGCTGCGCGCAGCGCCTCCTCAATCAGTTTCTGCTGCTCAGCAAGACGCCGTTCTTCCTCTTCCGCTTCCCGCTGGCGCCGTTCAGGTTCATCCTGACGCTCTTTTTCTTCACGCATCTGACGCTTAAGCTCTGCCTGATATTCCTTCTCTTCCTGCGCTTTTTCCAGCAATGCCACTTTGTCCAGAAACTGTTGCCTGATACTCTCCCGGTCAGAATTATCTTCCAGGTTAAGAAAGGCTATTTTCTCACTGACAGCAGCGTAAGCCTCTCTTTCCTTACGAAGCTGGTCATATTTGCTTTGCCAGTTATTAATCGTTACACCAGCCAGCAGAGTCTTCGCCTTAAATTTCCAGGCGGAATCAACAATCCGTTGCATTGCACGGCTGGCCTTCTGTCTGGCGGTATGAAATTCCTCACGACGTCTGGCCAGTTGCTCCTTTTCCTGTCGTATTCCCCGGGCTATCGCGGCATTGACAGTTTCATTAAAACCCCGCTCTCTCTGAACCAGCTCTGAAACGGCCTGCTCAAAGGCTGCTGTTTTCTTTCTGAGTCTCCGGTAAATAAAAAAACGAAGTAAAATTGCAAATACAGTAAGCAAACCAAAAAACAAACCAATAATACCTGCCGGATTCGATACTGCATCAATAAAGCGCTCATTAAGATTTATCAGCGCCCTGACCGCCACATAAATCCCCCAGAGAATAACGCAAACTAAAATCAGGACAAATCCCGCTGCATTATCATCTTTTTTTCCTCCTGCCATGACTTTCCTTTATTTTCCTTCTCAGTAACTGAATATCTTTGATTAACGCCCTCCGGAAATATTTATACCCGGAAGGTTGTCCGGCTTTATGATGCCAGCCACTACAGGATTAACTGCAGGCTGAGCACAGATTCCTCTGCTATTTCAGTGTCAGATTAATACTGATTACCGGAACAAATGGGCAGATGCGTAAATCCGGGTTTGCTGGCCATATAAAGCGGCGCACAGGTAGGGTTGCGGGGTTCAGTGACCGGCACAGCCTCATTTTTCTCAGCCACCGACGGTTGTGACACCTTCCGGACAGCCGCTGATTTTTCCTTCTGAACCGGCTTCGTGGTGACCGGTGATTTCACCTGACGTTTGCCGGGTGCCACGCCATAACCAGAACAAAGGCGCTTCGACTGACTCAGACTTCCGTCATTGCAGACAAAACGTCCGTCTGACGTACAGTGTGAAATACCACCTTTAGCACCCGAGCAGGGTTTTCTTCCCCGCGCAGCATCTGCCTGAACCGAAAATAAAAGCCCCACGAACAGAAAAAAGATAATTTTCTTCATTTTAAAACTCATACATTGTTATTGCTGATATGCCCGAGTTATCAGGATGATGAAACATTCAGCCAGCGTTGTCATAAGCCAGAATAATGTCACATTCACACCTGACATATATCCATCGCTGTTTATTTATTTCTGTTCTGCCCTCCCTGCTCCGGCTCACGTCTGCACGTAGCGCTGCTGTTTCAGATGGCGCAACAACACCCTGCCCTCCGGTATAAATGTTGTTCCGTAACGAACCAGCCCGGCATCTTTAAGTTCTGCATCAATGACATAATGCAACTCACCAGGCTGAGTCTGTTCCTGCATCGTCACGTCGACGCGCTTAATACGTGGCTCATACTTCAGCAGAACGTCTGAAAGCACGCGCATCAGTTGATGCGCCGTCCCCGGCATTCCCTGCAGAATGGTTGTTATATCCGGCAGACCATAATCCGGAAGATGCTTAAGGCTTCCGGCACGGGTATTCAGAATACGCTGCATGTTATCGAGCACCGAAAGAATAACCTGCTCTTCCTCACCGACCTGGTTTAACTCCAGCCCGCCAGTGAAATTGCCATAGAGAATTTCATAAAGGGAAGGACGCGGCATCACTATTTATCCTTCACCGGTAACAGGGTCAGGGTGTTACCGGATACTTCAATAAGACGGGGCGTGTCCGGCTCAAGCTCATCCCGGCCCAGCACCACCCGCCAGGTATTTTTCTTCTGGTCAGGCTCCAGAAACATTGCTGCCACACCGGTAAATTTCGCCGCATCATCCAGAGGCATATCCACGGCTACTGAACCACCTGGCTGCAGCCATACATCTTTCTGTGCAATGATATCGCCTGCCAGAATTTCATTGTCCCCTGTAAAAAGCGCCTGATAATCCGCACTGTCAAAACTCCGGTTGTCTTTAAGCTGATAAATCCGCACCACAACCGACAGGGGAATACCGGCAGCACTGGTGTTAATGGCCTCCCTGGCACGAATATCCAGGTGAAGTGTTTTTATCTGTCGGTAAAACAGGGATTTCGTGGCAGATACCGTACCGTCTGCCACTCTTTGCGTCAGACCGCATCCTGATAACGACAGGGAAAACAACGCAATAATCAGACCGTAACCAGCCTTACCAGCGATAATCGCCATTTTCCTGAGTCTCCTTACGTTGATAATGTTCCTGAACCCGCTGATAACGCCCCAGACTGATGGTCATGACGCGTGCCGCTGAAGTCGCTATCTTTGCCTGTGTTCTCATTACTGCCGTGCGCCCCAGTTGCGGACTACCGGCTGCCGGTCGGCAACTGAGCCGGGCATCCGGTAACAGTGAACGCTCAACACAAAGTTGCAGACGTACATCCAGACGGCTTCCCAGATAAACATGCAACAACGCCAACAAATCAGAATACAGATGCCCGCCTGGTAACCAGCCCTGTACCTCGCTGCCCGTCTGTGTTGAAAGCTGTAATAACACCTGTCCGTTCACATCCGTGGCATGATCGCCCATCACCGGGCGACTCTTCAGACTGACCGGGTGATGAACACGCATGGTCAGCGGTGTTTTCAGCGGGATCCGTCGTCGGTCATGATGCCAGACACGGGCCTGTGTTCCGGGAGCCAGCAGCGTTACCAGTGATGTCAGCCCTTCAGCTGTTCTTCCGGGTAACAACATCAGGGGCAATAACGCCAGAAAACGCGATACCGGCGTGGCAATATTCTGTGCACATCCGGGGATCCCCAGTCTGGCCAGACCGAGCAGATACTGGGATGTTTTATCCTGTCCTCCCGCCTCAAAGGTGGCCGGGTACGAATATTTACGCCAGATACGGTAATACTGGGTGATCAGACGATGACTGAATATATCGAGAAAATCCGCTGCGGCCTCATGGCCTTCCCGCTGCTGTGCAATATCACTGATATAGTGTGCCGGCAACGGAGACGTGACCCCGTAAAGTCCCATAAACGTCACATGTACAATGGGTGGCAGATGGGATTCTTCAGGAATTACAGCGTCTTTTATTTCACTCGCAGGAAACCCCATTCCCGGGTATGGACAAAAGCGAACCGCTTCCTGACGGGCCTGCCAGCCACTGCCAATGGGAGGCTGGTCTGGCTGGCTTTGTTCCAGCAACTGACAGAAGCGGTAAAAATTAATATACGGAAGCTGTTTCCGGTAACGGGTAATTAACCGGGCAGGCGCGGATTGTGATTTTCTTTCCACCGGATGCATTTTCCTTCAGGCTGAACAATCAGTGTGAGCTGATTGAACTGATTCATATCGGCGTACAGGGCCAGGAAACGGTTGAGCATTTCGCCAAACAGGTGAATATCTCCCTCTCCGGCAAACCCGTTGCCATCAAGAGTTACCTCCACATCAAGCCCCCGGAGCAGAAAACCCTTTTCAAAACGCTGAATACGATGATGCTGTACAGCCAGAATGGCATCAAGCCGACGGTGATTAAGTTCATCGTCCCGCCAGTTATAAAGCGCCAGCGTGCCACGCAGCACTTCCGCACTGCTCAGCATGTTAAGAAATCCTGTCCCCAGATGACTCATCACCCGCCAGTGAAAACGATCTTCTGTCGGCGGATAAACCGGTAGCGTGGGTTTACAAAGATTACGTACACTGACCGGGGCCTGCAGTACCTGTTCACACCGATCAAGCAGCGTACTCTGCAACGCACGACGGGGAAGCTGACCATTGGTACCTGTAATACGTAATGAAAGCGTTTCCCGCTCCGGCATCCGATCCGCCTCCCACCGCTGACCGCCAAGGATAAGCCATGTGTCATACATCCCCGTGACACCCCGCTTCACCCGGGTATGATAATAACGTTCGGGTGCATCATGGCGCAGCATTCCCCCACGGTGACGGAAGCTGGTAAAAGGCACGTACTCTGCACTGCCGGTCCGCCCGGAGCCCGTCACCGCATCCACTGAATATATCTCCGTATACCCATCCTGCAGACGCTTCGGGCGCAGCAGGTATTCGCTCTCCAGCCCATTGATGATGAGTGGATCGGCTTCAAGCGTAAAAAGGTTAATCACCGGCACACAATGCAGACACAGGGCATCGTCTGTCACAGGTAAATCTGCTGGCCAGGGCTGACTCAGCACCACCTCAAGATCGAATCCGGAAATACCTGCCGGCAGAGAAACATTCTCCAGTCCGTTCAGATGAACAAACATAAACTTTTCCCGAAAGGTGAAATATTCCAGCAATAACTGATACCCACTGAAAGCACTGTCACCTTTCGGCCACAGCCGATCTTCTTCTGCAAAACCACCGGGTGAAAACCATCCGTCAATGCGGATCCGCTCATCATTTCCCGGCAGCCTCAGATACAGCGCAGCCAGACGCTTTGTCATCATCAGATGAAGGGTGCTGCTGACCGGGGCTTCTGCTGCCAGATACAGGCTCAGACGATGCAAATCGACCTGAGACCAGTCAGCCAGTTCACTGCAGGCAAAACCTATTTTCAACACTGAACGCCCGTCCGGCTCCGTCGTCATAACAACCTTCTCCACTGCCAGTGGATTCAGTGGTATGGCCCGGGTGGTACGGTAACGACAGACTGTATTTCCGGGGCCAACAGGGCGGGAAGTCACTTCCAGTCCGGCTGGTACGGTTTCAGCCATTTTCATGACGGATAACCGGGGAGTCAGTGCCACCACCGACAGGGACGGGATAGTACGCAGGTAATGAGGCCAGAGCATACTGACCAGACTTTCAGTAAGCTCCGGCAAATCATCGTCGATTTTCTGGCGCAGTCGTCCCATGGAAAAGGCGAAACCTTCAAACAGGCGTTCCACGCAGGGATCAGGCGTACCCGCTTTATCGAGATCCAGCATCGCCGCCCGATCGGGATGAGCCTGTGCAAACGCCTTTCCGGCTTCACGCAGATAACGCATTTCAGCGTCAAAATAACGCAGGGTTAAATCGTCCATTATCTTCTCAGAATAAAGCTAACTGTTCCGGAGACTCGCGCTCTGACTTCAGCCATGCCTCAAACAATCGCCCGAACTGAACGGCAAGCCGGATTTCATTAATCAGATTACATGTGAATATAACTGTCAGAAATATCATGATAAAATAAACGAGAGAAAATAACATAAATAAAACTGTATTACTCCCCGACAGAAATGGCATGGTTGTAAGTATCCCTCCCGTAAACTGAACACATAAAGAAAACACCGAAAACACTGCTATCATCCAGTAACTTTTATGCACACGACGAGTATTAACAGTAAATTTGCCATCTAAAAATATACCGACAAAAGAATATTTAAGAAAACAATGCAGTCTGTTATCCACTGAGCTGATATTTCTGTCGGATATAAAACAAATCAGCTTATTACAACACCACGTCGGGAGATATATCCCCATCTGTTCATAACAGTATTTTATTCTTACCAGTGTATTTTTCGTTGCTGGTTCTTTTGTCAGTTTGTCAATACGGGCAAGAATGGACTCCTTTTCAGATACAGGAATTTTTTCAAATCTGTATTTCCTGATATTCGGCGCATAGCCATAATGCTGCACAAACCATTTGACAAGAGGAATAATAATGCCCGACAGAAGCGGTAACACCAGATTTTTGACTATATCCTGAAATGTTTTGTCCTGAAGATAATGCATGACAGACATCTCATGAACTTCCCGAATTGCACAACACAGCAGCTCTGGCAGCATCAATGGCGATGAGCCCGGCAAGAAGATGTTCCATATCAGGCTGCAGACGCACCCTGTCACTTTCAGTTTTTGCGGACTTCATACGCAACAGTTTCAGGCGGCGGGCTTTTACCTCAAATACCAGTTCAGGTTCCCATTGTGACAGGGTCAGCCGGGTTGCACGTTCATCCAGCTCCGCAAGCAGGTGCAGGGCAAGGTCATTTTTTCCTGTCTGTTCGGCAACACGGGCCATCAACAGGCGCAGTAGCCAGTTGCTGCGGTCAGACTGAATACCGGGACGTGCCTGTAACCAGCTTAAAGCGGCTTCTGTTCCTTCATTATCCGCAATCTGCAGGGCTTCCGGCTCAAGAGATAAAATGTCGTTATCTCCGGGAGCTGCCGTTATCGTTACAGAAGGTTCTTCCGCCCAGCGTTCACCACACTCCATCACCTGCTGCTGTATCCAGCTCAGCGTCACGTCATCGGCAAACGGCATGCCGTCGTTAAAAGCCAGTGTCTCAAGCCCCGGCAGGCGCAGAAGCAATCCTTTCAGGTCATACTGAATAATGGCAGCATAATTTTCTTTTCCGGTCTGCAACAGCGCCTGATGAATATACCACTGCAGGTCCAGCCACAGATGACTGGCTCCCCGGGCAAACATATCGTCACACTGTTCAAGCAGTGACAACCAGTTCTGCTGCAGATACAACCGTTTCAGTGACGCACGCCGGTCCGGCCCCGGTGGGGCAATACGGGTCCGTCCATCAGCAGATAACGGCGGTAACTGATGCAGCGTGTCATGCCGGACGCTTTTCATCAGTCGATGAGCCGCCAGCCAGCCCTCAGGCTGGTCACGCAGATATTTTGCCAGAACACGGGCCTGTGACAGCAGTTCCTGTCCGGAGGTGATGGCAGATAATGCCATGACGCTGCCGGATGTTACCGTCGGTGCCGGCGCGGCAGCCTCCTGAGGCACCACTGCATCAACACCACCGGCCTTCATCAGGCGATTTTCAAGTGCCTGATATAACCCGTTCAGCACCGGGGCGGAAGCCTCATCCGTAAAGGTCTGTTCTGCCAGCCACAGCGCCCCGGCAATGCGCAGGGTATCCGCCTTCACCACCTCCGGATACAGAGACAGACTGTCCAGTATGCGGGCGCTGCATAACCACTCCAGCGCCGCCTTCCTGGCCCGTGACCGTTGTGGATGCAGGTGCTCTCCAAAACGCTGCAACAAACCGGTCAGCAGCTCCAGACCGTCGGCCAGACCTTTTTCACCATCCTGCCGCAGACGGGCCCAGATATACCAGGTCGCCACCCGGATATCTTTGGTTCTGGTGGTCAGTAATTTTTCTGCAAGCTGGCTGACAATTCCGGCATCGGCTCCGGAGAGTTTATTGACCTCTTCACGCATCTGCTGAAAATCATCATCGTACCCCGCATCATCACCTGCGGGATTATCTGGCGTCACGGGAGCAAGCCATTTATCCCACAGCGCAATACGCACCTGAGCCGGTTCAGCCACATCCCGGGGTGTCGTCTGGCATGCACTGAGGAGCGAATGAATGGAAGCCATCAGTCAGTCTCCTCCACGGTATCCCCGGCATCTTCGTCATTGCCTGTAAACGCTGACGTGCCGGAGAGTTCGAAAACCGTTTCCGGCAGAACAAAATTGCGGAGTTTCAGCAATACAAGCGGCCCTTCCCCCGCTTCAGTTCGCAGTGTGTAATTCAGCATACGACCGTCCTGCGCCTGCCAGCTCAGGCTCCAGCCACTGGCAACGCCCGGTGCGGCTTTCCGTCGGGCCATCTCAAGCAGACGTATCAGCCCCCAGCTTCCCGGCAGGTCTGCATACTGACGGGTACCGGCCTGAGTGCTTACCCAGCTTAAACTGGCGCCAGGTGCTTCCGTATCAGCCGGCCAGGTAAATCGCTTCCATACCGGCATCTGATTAACATAAATCAGTTTCTGATTATCGGTTATCAGCGTCGTCTGCATCACACCGGCAGCAGTTCCCGGGCGCAGCTCAAAATGCAGCCCCGCGTTACCTGTGGTGAACGCCACATCCGCTATTTCACTCAGGGTATTGATGGCTTTCAGAAACGCAGGGTTGAATGTCAGTCCCCGGGTATTAATGGTATCAGGTACCCAGCGACTGCCTTCCCTGTGCAACACACCACTCAGGTTATTCTGCAGGAAACGGGCAATACGTCCCGTGTCCGTATTCAGGTATTTTGCCAGCAGGGGAAGCGAAGCATCGCTGCTGACATTTTTAAACGGATAACGCCCGGAAAATGCATTATTCCAGCCATCCACCACCGCAGTACGCCACCGGGCATTCAGACTTTCTGCCGCGGGCGTAAGAACCTGCTGCCACGCCTGCTCCATCGGGCGAACAAAGACCGTCTGTCCGAAGCCATACCACTCCTGTCCGAGTCCGGCAGCGGTCAGGCTGCCGTAATCCCGGGTATCGGTTAAATCAACCGATTTCCCCTGCAATACTGTCTGTGCCAGCAACTGCATCATGGCCTGCGGGTCAGAAGAGCCGGCAATCTGTTGCAGACGCAGACGAACCTGTGTCACCCGGGTCAGATATGTCTGCAGATTCAGCATATCCGCACTGTTGTTCTGATTATCCATCAGTGCAAGCACCGGCCCGAAAGTCGTCGCCAGAGGACCGTGAAGCCGGCTTTCCGGTACTGCCACTGGCTGTTTTTCCTGTGAAAGCAGGTTTCTGGCAGATTTAACCAGTGAATCAGTAACCGCTTCCCGGGGCTGGCCAGTACACCCCTGAACCGCCAGCGTATTCATCAGAGCAACCAGGGGGGACTGGCGCACATCAGCCATAAGCGTCAGTTGCTCTGTCACATCAGACAGCGTCTGAGCTTTACGCAAGTGCAGACTGTTCAGAAAATTCAGCCAGGCATTACCAAAATCAGCAAAATAGCGCGTTGTCAGGCGCTGTCTGAGTGCTTCCGGCGATACCGGTGACGGTGCCTTCTGCCTGCCATCCGTCAGTACCCAGTCCATTTCTTCACGACGCTCATTAATCACGGTGTCTATCGACGGCAATACGGCCTCTTCCCAGGCCTGGCGGGTAAACATACCGGGAACCACTTCATCCGTAAAAAAGAGGCGGGAGACATCAGTATCACCGGTCATATCCGTCAGACGCATATCCGCAAACTGATGTGCCACCCGTGCCAGCATTTTCTGATACAGCATGGCATCGCTGTTCTGTGTTCCCAGATGGCGAAGCAGCAGAGTTCTGCTCTGGCTGACCAGCTCTTCATCAGCCGTCAGCTTCCACTGAGGATGAGTAATAATCCCGGAGGCATAATACGCCAGCAACGTCGGGCCATTAGCCTGCCAGAAAACGGCACTCACACCGTCACGCTGTGGCCATTCCCGCATGAGCGTACGACTGAACCAGGCGGGCTCCATATGTTGCGGTTGCGCCAGCATCAGATACAGTCTGAGCTGGTCATATGCGGCTTTTGCCATTTTCCCCCGCTGCGGGCTGTCCGGAGGAAGACGAATAAATGTCCTGAGCTGCTGCTCAAGATGAGCAGCAGCGGCATCACGCAGTAAAAGATGTGCATTTTGTGCATAAAGGGGCATTACGACCGCGAGCAGGTCTGCATTCTGATTCATACCGGCCCGCAGGTACCATGGCGCCCCGTGCTCCTCCCGGTACTGAAGGCGGGCCAGGGATTTCTGCAGATTCAGCAACGCCTGCAGACGTTCTGCAGGAGACAGTTGCTGGTTCTGAGCCGGACGAATCTGTTCCTGTACTTCAGCAACCAGACTCCGGTTTGCCAGAAAGGAAACCACCATTCCTGTTCCCTGAGCCATCATCAGTATGGCCGCCATAACGGCCAGACTTCTGCGCCAGTTATGACCTGTGCGGGAAGGCTGTAGCCGGACAGGTAATTGCTGCACTGTCTCCGGCAACGCCTCCCAGCGGTTATCCATTCGCCAGCGATGTCTGACACTTCGTTCACCGCCGACAGTTGCCGGACTGAAAACAATACCCGCCAGCAACAACTGACGGTATGGACGGAGTAATACGGATAATGGCTCCACCACAGCATCAATATTTCGTCTGAATCGCTCTGCCAGCGACAACAAAAAATAATACCGAGGGGCACAGCATATCTGCTGTATCCCCTGAGCAACAAGCCCGGGGAGCATGGCCTGTAGTTGTGCTTTCAGTTTGTCAGAACTACATTCTGCTGGCAGAAGGCATCCCACGGGCTGAGTAATACGCCCTCGCTCATCCGGACTCTCCTGCAGTGACCAGACATACAGCGGCAGACGCCAGCCAAGGCGCTCACAACATGAACTGACCGCACGGGAAACCCTGTCCAGGGCATCTTCTGTCAGTGGTGCGGATAATGTTTCACTCAGTCCGGAAGTTACCCAGACAATGCCATCAGCAGGCCGGTAACGCAGACGGCGTAACGCAGCCAGCCAGTCTGCGTTTTCCGGCTGCGAGGGGTCTCCTCCCCAGAGAAGCAATGTCCCCTGCTCTTCCTGCCAGAACTGTTCTGTCAGGCCCGGGGTCAACAACTCAACCTCAGAGGCGGTACCTGTTATCAACAGAATGCGTATCTTACGTCCCCAGAATCTGCCATACTGGCGCCGCAGAGTATGACGAATATCCTGAACAGTAACATAGCGCGGTGGCGTCTGAGCCAATCGCTCTTCATCGTCAGGTAACCTTTGCTCCTTACGGGCCCTGCGTCGATATGTCAGTTCCTGAACATATTTTTTCATCACAGGCAGGTAACAGACAAAGAGCACCCCCAGACTCAGCAATATCAGCAGTAGTATTTGATCCCGGCGTGTTTCTGCCCCCAGATATGCTCCATATCGGGTTATCAGCCACCAGAGCGCAGCCACACCAATAAATACAATCCCCGGTCGCCCAAAGCGACCAGACAGACAGGCCAGTTTATTCATTCTGGTTTCCTGATGTAACAGTACTGATAAAATGTTCTTCTCCGGATGAGAATAAAGTCAGGAGAGAATCATTACCAAGACAGACCAGATCGGCTGCCAGAGCAGTAAGCAGCCACGGAGCAGCAGGTCCCGGGATACCGCACCATTTTTCCAGTAACATACGTCCGGACGGTTCCCATCCGGCACCATACTGGTTTCCAATAGTCATCAGCGGTGCAGCAATCTTTTCCCAGTGATAACAGTCTCCCAGTACACGAGCGGTACGACAGGCTGCTGTCTGGGTTTCAAGGAAAAGTGTGAATTCATCATTAAACTTGTTGATATCCAGCGACATCGGGCGTAGCAGACGGGCTGAATGCGACAGATTATATTTTTGCGCAACATCATCGCTGGTCAACAAAAGTGCAGCCAGTCCGTCAGAGTATGTATTTCCCCCATTAAGCTGTATTACCAGTATCAAATCCACAGTCAGCACTGGTTGTTTCAGACGCTCATCAACCCACCCCATGGAAAAGTCAGGAGTAACCTCGATATTGTCAGGAACGACGCGTTGGGGAAATAACGCTTCCCATGCAGAAACAAAAGCAGATCTGATTTCAGAATCAGGCTGATCGGTTATCAGCGTCACATTTACAGGGAGAGCGGCAGGTAACTGACAAAATTTATCCGTTATCTCCCTAAGCAAGACACGTAAAGAGGCTTCAACCTTATGCCCACTGTCAGAAAGATAATCTATTTTCTTTACAAGGCCGTACTGCAGAGGCAATTCATCACAAAGAGTAGCTACCGTTATTTTATCAGGCAAATAAACACAACTGGCAGTAATAACAAGATACCTTTCGGCCCAGGATTCCCACTGTTTCTGAGCATACTCCCCCTCTTTTTTAAGAAACAAATGTTCATCCATCTGGTTGCTCCACTGCCAGTGTCGCAGGCAAAACAGGAAAAACCAGCACCCCGGAGGAGTCAATGCAAGCCACCAGATACTGAAATTATTTAATGCTTTCACATATTCTGATGCCCGGATAATAAACAACAGAGCACCAACAACAGCCATAAATGCCCCTGTCATAAACCACAACATCATTGATGGTTTATGAGGTAATTCTGTTGATAATGATTTTGTTCTGCTCCATCCCATGTTTTATCCTATTGCACATTCCGGTGCACTGGATATAACCTTACACCCACACAGACATTTACATCCATCAATCACAACAGCTCTTCCATCAGATATCCATTCAGGAGAGCCCTCCACAATAGGATTGGTACCATGTCCGGAAACAGGGCAACTAACCATATCTCCAACAAGAGCTACTTTTTTACCATCGACAATCATGGTTGAAGATGCAGAAATAACTTTACCACCATGTGTGGTATTATCACCAAGCAATACAAAACCTTTAGACATAATACTCTCAAAAATAAATTTTCACTTTGAGTCACCAGTTGCCGTAGGGATAAATTTTCCCTTTGATAAAATCTGGTGTATCACCGTAATAAACATATCCATCTGGATGTTTAGTAACCCCCTTACACATCTTCATTTTATCACCCGATACTGTAGTAATTTTAGCATCCAACTGAGGTACCACCGGATTACCGCGATCTCCCAGCCAGACTCTTACCTTCCCTTCAGGAGCCAGACCAATAATCATCGTTGAACGATAATAGGTTTCGTTCCAGCGGTTGTCTGCGTAAGGCGTAACCATCTGCTCCCAGGTCCCTTTTTTAAAAAAAATCAGAGTTTCATAACTCTTTTTATCAATTATTGAATCCCAGCAAAAACGCAACATCAGGGGTAATGCTTTCCCCTTGTTATAATACGACTCAGTCGCGCCCAGATGGTCATTCCAGCGCCCTACACTGACCTGACTCGGCTCGGTATTATCAAGATACTGATAAGTCGTCTTATAACCTTCCCCGTCCACCATCAACGCCTGGGTGGCCAGCGCAGGCAGAGCCTTTGGATAAATAAAGAGAAATTTCCATTCATCATAGGGTAATTTTTTATAACCCCATTCAGTCTTATCCAAATCAGCATACCGTGAGCTAACCGAATTACACCCAGTTAACAATGCCAATAATGGTGCGATAAAAATGATTTTATCTCTGGTCATGTATTGTCATCCTGTAGCGTTAAACACCAGACATCATAACTTTAGTATTTTTTACTGCGTTATCATTCAATCGCTGCTGATCATCCATGTACCATACAGAACGAATCCAGCGATCATTTGGTTTATTCGGAAAAACGAACGCCTTATTACCTTTAGGACCAAAGCGATGGATAAAAATCTCTCCCGTTGTAGGATCCACCCATAAATTACCATCAGACTCAATATTCCAGTTAGCGGAACAATGGGTGTATTTTCCGATAATATACAACTCTTCCTCAGTAAAAGCCTGAGGCTCTTGCCCCAAACGTACCGCTTTTCCCTGAGCAATGGCTTTGTCAGCAAGAAATATTAGTTCAGATGGAAGTTGTAACTCAGTATTTGTTTGTCGAATTGGTTCAAACAATACCCCTGCTTCCTGAGCAGCATCCAGCATCACACGCAGGCAAACATTAGCCCAGTCATTAGGTACTGCCATACGCTCAAAAAATACTGCGGCTCCCACCTGCTTTTGTATCACACCAGCCCGACGTTGATTGCTGTTGTTCACACCTATGGAACGAATTTTGGTGGTTAGTTTTCCATGAGGCAAAATATGTTTTAAGGCTGGCAGAGTCATCAACATTTTTCTGACTTGCTCTGCTTTACGGTATACTCGCGTATCCATTTCTCTGGTATCGTCACTGACAATTTCAAATTCCGGGCAACTCAGAAACAGACTTTCATTTTCCTGCAGAGGTGAACCTACCGGATTGTAACCACCTCCAATATCTGAATGCGCCCCCGGTAAAGCCAGTTCGGGCCACATACCTTTAATACTGTTCAGGCTGAAATTATATCGGTATTCATTCATTGCAGTAATCTGGAAAACTTTCTTCGCGACTGAAGGACGCAACTCCAGCTTTACTCCCGGGTTGCTACGTCCATTAATATCGAAGAAATTACTGATTCCACCAATAGCTGCGACAGTATCAAAAAGCCCCAGAAAACGTACTTCACCAGAAGGTTTACCATCATAAAAATCGCCTCTGAGCCCTTTAGCAATAGCTCTGGCTATAGCAGGATCCTGTTCCATAACCCGATTGGCAAAGTGCCTTGCCGCCGCTGCTCCCCGGCTAAAACCAAAAACATCAAACTGGATTTTTGCGATACAAAAATCAGGACTTAAATTGAACCCCATAAATTCTGATAACGCCTGGGTGATTCGTTCCATTGCCTCGTCGGTTTTCGTCACCACACCTTCAAATATATCCAGAATACTGGTGCCTAATCCCATGCCTATGACTGAATCTGCTTCACCAGCCGCAGTCCCTATCCCGGAAATGTAAGTCTTAATTTGAGCTGACGTCTGGTCTTTTTTAAGTACCTGATCTGGATGATAGAGTATATTAAGCCAGTGAATATTGGAATAATATCCACGATAACTGCCATTCGAGATACTGTTCTTGTTAATTTCTTTAAGAAAGTCCTCACAGCTTTGTGCATCTTTTTGATTTACCCCCTGTCTGGCTGCACTACACTCATTAAATTTCATCAGGCGAGATGCTGTATTCTCCCGATTGTTTCCGGTACCATCGAAAAATATGCCAATAGTTAAAGTCACACCCCGCGCCGGTTTTTTCTTTGCAACAACAACTTTCCAGTCATTATGAATACTGGTTTTATGGGTGGCATCTGTTACGTCATATCCCTGATATTTTGTCATTCTGTTTCTCCATGAATTTTTACCTTCCCAAACTCAACTTTTACTACTGACGGAATGGAGGTGTTGACTGGCGCTGTTTTACCATTTTCATCGGTGATCCCCTGTAGAATATCACCTTCAGCCGTTGTTAATCGATAAGGCGTCGAAGGTTGTGGCACTCCCGCTTCATCGGTAAGAATAAAACCGCCCCCAAACCCTCGCGGCATTTCAACAGACGCAATATCAAGACTTGTTGGTCCCATCTTCTGCATATTCGTGCTTTTTAACAGAATCTGTCCCGGGCATCCCAGCTCAATATTTCCACCGCTTAGTTTGATATAAGCTCCACCACATGCCAGTATCAGTTCCTGATTAGCAGAAACAGTCACTTTGCCCTCAGAACTTTGAATATCAAGATTCTGTTGGGAACTCATTGACAAATCGTCACTTTGAGCCTGAATATTTACCCGCCCTTTTGCTGCTAACAGTTGCATCCCCTGGTTTCTGCTCAACAGGCTAACAGCACCTTCTGCTACAACTGTAAATGACTGCCCGGCAGTAATATCAGTGTTATCTCCCGACATTATGCCCACGCTTTCACTACCTGAAGCAATTCGTAACGCCCGCGCACTAACCATGCCAATCCCATCAGGAGCATGCAACAGCATTCCCGGCGCAGTGAGATCTGTTAGTGATGCATTCAACCGTTGCTGACAACTTATATCTCCCTGAGTAGCATTTGCAGCAGTTGCGGCCTTCGCCATACTTCGGGCCAGAGATAATGCCTGCTCCAATTGGCGGATAGCTTCATCCATATCCAGCATCTTTCCTTGTGCCTGAGGCTGCATATCTGCACTGATAAATATTCCTTTTCCTCCCCGGATACTTATCCAGTCATCAGTCCTCAGCTCAGCGCCTTCTCCCCTGAGTTCCCGGGAGGCATCAACGTTATGGCCAAGATTAAGTTGTGTCTTACCGCCATACTCGGTACTGAGCTTGATATGCTCCTCACCGCGTTTGTCCTCCATCCGCAACTTGTTATTTGCCGGCGTACGGATAACATTGCGCGTACCGTTCTTATCGGTAACGTGATCAACATGACGTGAATCATGCAGGGCATGCGCTATATAGGGACGATCCGGATCACCTTCCTCAAAAGCAATGGCCACTTCCGTTCCCTGAATCAGCGGAAAATGAAAACCATAAGCATCACCACTGTAGGGTTTGGCCAGACGTACCGGCATACTTTCCTGTCCCGGATTTTTATCATCACGGTCAGCATCAAATTTCACCCGGTACATGCCTGAAGCATCCTGCCAGGCGTAGATATCCCCTTCTTTTGCACTGGTCACACGGGCCGTCATGGTCCCGGTGATTTTCGGACGAGTAAGTAACGGTGGTCGCCAGCAGACAATCTCGCTGTAAGGAACAGCACTCAGCATCACCTGTAGCGCAGATTTCCGGCTACCGGTGAACAGAAGCTGCGTGAGCAGAACCGGCTCCTGTAACGGTGCAGGCAACACTGGTGGAGTACTGTCAGTAATAGTCAGCACCTGTGCCGGTAACAGACTGGCATCGGTGCTTTTACCTGTGATACGTGTTTGCTCAGCCAGAAAACGCTCGTGATCGAGCCGGGCCCAGAAGTTAGCCGTCTCCGGCGCAGGGTCAATTTTATCGCCCCTTTCTGTATGGCGTGGCCGGTAATGATAAACCTCGCCATAACTGGTGTCGTAACCTTCTCCACGGGTCATGTCCGCCGGTACGGACATCAGTATGTTCTGGGCCTCGCGGTGGTTATAGTCGTTCGTGATAACACGGCTTTCCACCACCCGGTGCTCCACATTCAATGCCCATACTGAGTCTGTGCCACTGTCACTCATACCGGACGGGCTGTTAACGGGCAGTGTTTTATCAAATATCAACGCCGCCTGGACGTCACCGAAGTGGATCACCTCTGTCTGCGCATCCGGGTGCAACGTAAAGAAGTAAAAAATGCCCACTTCTGCCAGCAGGCGCTGGATAAATCTCAGATCGCTTTCCTGATACTGGTTAATCTGTTCGCGCTTCGGATATGTCCTTTTGAGGCTGAACTCATACTCCCAGCCTTTCAGCCCGTGTTCCGTCAGGATTTGCTCCACCACCTCAGGCACTGATTTATTAACGAAAAAACGGTGTGTACGGAACTGTTTATCCAGCAGGGAAATGAAAGGTTTAAGTGTGATCCGGTATTGTGCCTGGTCCTCAGAGCCAGAAATACGTCTGAAATCAGTAATAACACCGTGCACTTTTTTCTGTTCAGTCAGGCTTTCCAGTAATCCGGTTCCCATTATCAGGGTTGCGGATTTACGCAGGAACCAGGCAGCATCAGGATACCTGTCCGTACTGGTAAAAATGATGTCATACCGGTAAATCTTACTTATGCCTTCAGTTCCGCTGAAATCTTCAACATCCAGCGATGACGGGCAGGAAGGTATATCCAGTCTGTAGCGGTTCAGGGTTCCCACCCCGGATAAAACATTTTGCAGGGAGTCAGTGAGATTCATGATTTATCACTCCACGAACAGCTCTGAAAGGGTATTTGCAGGGACCATGACGTTCGCTCTGGTCAGTCTGAACATTACTGCTTTTCAGCTCACCGTATGGCCTCACGACCTCCATGTCATTAAGCGGGATATCGAAAATACACCCGTCGGCAATCTCTATGCCGGCAACCATGATGCGCGGTGTGTCCTTATCGCGCTCAGAGTGCAGAACAGACCTGACAATGAACTGGCCTTTATCAGGAAAAAGACAGAATGAAGGCGGAATGCACAGCTGGCCGTTCACGATACGAAGCGAGGGTTCAGATGTAATTTGCCGCTCCCTGAATCGGGTTCCCCGTGGAGCGATGGAAACGCTGACTGGCTGGTAGTCCTCTGGCTCCGGGACACTGAAACACACATTGTCGCCTCTTGTGCTGACCGTTACTGTTTCATCAAACCGATAATAATCCCCGCGTCCGGGGCATCCTGTCAGTAACGTCAGACAGAGCAGTAAAGCAGAACGATAACGAAAGGCTCTTATTTTTACCATGGGAACCCCCGCAACGTGCTGGTATACAGGCTGCGAATAACATACTCAGACATATTTCCGTCCAGTGTGATATCACCGTCCCTTCTCATATCACACCATGTCCCGTATCCTTCAGCCTGCAAAGTAAAATGATCAGCAATAATTTGTGCCTGCTGCTCCATGGGATATTCGCTTAACAGACGCCCGTCCAGAACATAACGGTAATTCACCGCCCAACTGAACATCCCCCGACCGATGACATTCATTCCCTTTTCACGCTGCCAGACATGCGCCATTTCATGAATAAACATATGCTGATAAAAGGGAACGCTGAGTGAATAATCATCCCGATAGTGCTCACGGAAATAAATCTTACCATCGGGGGGCATGGCAGTTTGCTTATTCTGAAGACCAAAAGGCAGAAAACTGTCATGGTGGATCCAGACCTTTTCATAAGGGATTGTCAACCTGAATACCAGCCTCGCCAGCGCAATCTCTCCCGGCGTCAGTAACCGCAATGAGCCTTCTTCCCTTTGATTTTTACCTGCGCCAGCGTCCTGATTTCTGCCATAGCCGGTCATAACGCGCATTCCTGCCGCAGCTCAATCACCATACCGTCTTCGTCACTCCATGCCAGAGCCAGCGCCTGCGGTTTCTGCTTCGCGGCCATATGGCTCAGCAACTGCCGGCTCAGTACCGGCAGCAGTTGCTGGTTCAGCAGACTCTCCACATTCCGGGCGCCCGTATCCGGCAGCAGGCAGGCGGATGTCAGGGCATCGTACACACGTTCATCAACCGATGTGCTCAGCCCATAATGGCAGTGCAGGCGTTCGCAGACCTGTGCAAGCTTCATCTCCACAATGGTGCGCATAGCAGACGGTGTCAGCGGACGGTAAATCACGGTCTGGAAACGGGCAAGCAGTGCTGGCTGGAAGTGGTCGCGCAGCAGTGGACGGATAAGCTCATGCAGCTCCGATTCCGTTGTCTCCGGCTTTTCGCTCAGTTGCTGCATCAGAAGGTCACTGCCCAGATTGGAGGTCATCAGAATGACCGTATTACGGAAGTCAATTTCACGCCCCTCACCGTCGCGCATAAAGCCCCGGTCAAACACCTGGTAGAACAGATTCAGCACATCCCGGTGGGCCTTTTCCACTTCATCCAGCAGCACCACGCTGTAAGGGCGCTTACGTACAGCTTCCGTCAGAATACCCCCCTGACCGTATCCCACGTACCCGGGCGGTGAACCCTTAAGCTGGGAAACCGTATGGGGCTCCTGATATTCCGACAGATTGATGGTAATCAGTGATTTTTCGCCGCCGTACATCACATCTGCCAGCGCCAGTGCCGTTTCGGTTTTTCCCACACCACTGGGGCCGACCAGCAGGAACACCTCCTGGGGGCCGTTACCGGATGTCAGACCCGTTTTCGCCGCACGCAGACGCTGTGCAATGGATTCCAGTGCCACGTCCTGTCCGACCACCCGTCTGCCGATATCCTTTTCCAGATGCAGCAGTTCCGTCTGTTCATCCTTCATCAGTGAGGATAACGGCACTCCGGTCCAGTCCGCGACCACACCGGCAACGGTGCGTACGTCAACATCCACACTGAGCAGGGGCTGATTCTGCTGAATGTCGTGCAGTGCCTGCTGCAGGTGATGTGTCTCACTCTGGCGGGAAATATCGCTGCGGCTTTCAAGTAACTCACCGGTGAGTTCGCACTCACGGGCGTACTGCTGCTCCAGGTCATCACGTGCTGTCATCAGCACGTTCTCTTCCTGCTCAATGGCAGACAGGCGTTCGCCGTGATTCTGATGACCAACGGCAATATCTTCCAGCAGTGCCTGTTTTTCCATACCGAGGGAAGCGAGCTGTGAACGGATTCGGGTCAGCTGTTCCGGCACCGTGTCGAGGCTCATCCGCACACGGGCAGCAGCAGTATCAAGCAGGTCAACGGCCTTGTCCGGTAACTGACGTTCTGTCAGATAACGGCGCGAGAGTGTGACGGCAGCACGTACTGCCTCATCGGTGATATGCACGTTATGATGTTCCGCATAACGGGATTTCAGGGAGCGCAGCATCAGACAGGCCGTCTCATCATCCGGCTCGTCCACTTTGACCATCTGAAAACGCCGCTCCAGAGCCGCGTCACGTTCCAGGTATTGTTTGTACTCAGACCAGGTGGTGGCAGCAATGGTGCGCAGTTCGCCTCGCGCCAGCGCAGGCTTCAGCAGGTTGGCCGCATCCGCGCCACCGGCCTGATTACCGGCACCGATAAGGGTATGGGCTTCATCTATAAACAGCAGTACAGGAGCCGGTGACAGCTGCACGGCATCAATCACGTTTTTCAGACGCTGTTCAAATTCACCTTTCACGCCGGCACCGGCCTGCAGCAGGCCGAGGTCAAGGGTGCGCAGGGTGACGGGTCTGAGAGATTCTGGTACGTTACCTTCCACAATACGCAGGGCGAGCCCTTCCACCAGAGCCGTTTTCCCCACACCGGGGTCCCCCACCAGAATCGGGTTATTCTTGCGACGGCGGGAGAGAATATCCACCATCTGACGGATTTCCGTATCGCGTCCCGATACCGGGTCAATTTTCCCCTCTCTCGCGCTGGCCGTGATGTCCCGGGTGAATTTATCCAGCGCACCCTGTAACACCGGCGGCAGGTCACCTGACGGTATACCTGCCGTATCCGCACCGACAGGGCGCCCGATAAAGGTCACACTGTCTCCCTGAGGCAGCACAGGCTCTGCATCCTGTAACGTCTCCGGACACTCATCAGACTGCGCATCCAGCAGCGGGGACAGACGCTGCAACTGGCTCTGACTCAGTGTCAGCAGAGGCCACAGCCCGTCACAGCGAACCAGGTGCGGATTTTCCGTCAGGGCACCCAGCAGATGCACGCTGCGGATATGTTCTTCTCCCTGTAATGAGGCCACCATCCAGGCCTGTTTCAGCAGAGCATTCAGGGACTGCGCAAGCTGCGGGCGACTGCGTACGCTACGGGGCTGGTTATCCAGCCAGCCGAGCAGCGACTGCCATATCGCGTCCATATCCCAGTCATAACGCCTGCCCAGCACGGTAAGGTCTCCTTCCCCCTGCTCCAGCAGTTTCAGTAACCAGTGCTCCGGGGTGATTTCCGCATGGGCCCGGGTCTGGCAAAGGGAGGCTGCGCCTTCCAGTGCACGGGCACAGTAATGATTAAGACGACGTAACAGGGCTGCCGAATTTTCCATGTTATTCACTCACTGTCAGGAGACCGTCAGGCACGCTACCGCCCTTCGCCGTAACCCAGGCGCATCAGGTCTGTGTTCAGGATTGAGAATTCTTTCTTCAGCACCCGCCAACAGATGCTGAAGAAAAAATAAAAATGACGGACAGGATGCCCTGTCCGTCCGGCAGAATTACGCGGTGGTACGCTCACTCCATGCGTCGGAATGAATGATGTTGCCGTCCTTGTAAGTCCAGGTGATTTTCTCGTAGCGCAGTTCCACCTGCTCAAGGTGGTTATGCTTCTCGTAAGCGGGATTCTTGATGTCGTGCATGACCGGGTTAACCTTCACCACCTTCACGTTCTCAAGCTTCGTATTGAAATACTCCACCTCCTGACCGGCATCATTGATTTTGTACCACTTAAACTCAGCAGACTTCAGGGTCTGCCCGGTGGTCACGGCCTTGTAAAGGTACGGGCTGGAAGAATCAATTTCCTTGGTAAACAGAAACGGCGTGTGAATACGGGTACCGGTCAGCTTACCGGTATTGTTATCCGTCGGGATGTAGAGGCAGTGCTCCTGAGCCACCACCTCAATGCTGCCCTCACGGTCCTGAACATCCACGGACCCTTTGATATCTGCACCGCCATCATCTTTCAGCCACAGATAAACTGGAATTGCCATAAAAATTACTCCGTTATGTTTTCTGATGCGCCCTCTTCCGGCGCAGGGGAAACGTCCGGCAGACGACAGGCATCGGCCTGCGGTACCAGACTGATTTCAACACGGCGGTTACGCGCACGGCCTTCCGCCGTGTCATTCGGGGCCACAGGGCGGCTTTCACCGTATCCCTGTACGGCAAAACAGCTTTGGGGAATATCGCCGGTATCCCGCATCCAGTCGCGAACGGCCTCTGCACGCTTCAGGGACAAGGCCTGGTTGCGCAGCGGGTCACCGGTATTATCCGTGTGACCACTGACCACAATCAGCCAGCCTGCTTTTGCCTTAATATCCACCAGGGCATTCACCAGCCATTTTGTGGCGCCCGGCTTCAGCGTCCATTTACCGGCATCAAACAGTGCCAGGCTGTTAAGGCGAACCGTTTTCGGCGTCTGAGTAACTTTCTGTATCACCGGACGGGGAGGCCGTGGTGCAACCCACTCACCAGTCGCACGCTCAACCGGCGGTATCAGCCACATTCCCTGATACAATCCCAGTCCGTAACGCTGTGGCACACCACGTTGCTGCCAGTCGTTCAGTAACTGGCTGTCAGCCTGAAGACGTTGCAGTGCTGTTGTTTTCGATTCAGATGAATATCCGCGCATCCGGTGCCAGGCCGTCAGGTGTTCCCCCACGCTGCGAACCAGCCGCTGGTTATTCATAAAAGACGCCAGCATAGCCAGCAGAAGAAAAACACCGACAATCGCCCCCGTCTGGCGACAAAGTCTGTGCCAGTGACTGAGTCCACGATGACGGGGAATACCGGACAGCAGAATATCCGGCAACGGCAATACCTGTGATGACACGCCGGCAGGCGGTGGCAATGCAGTGAGGGACGTCAGTTGTTGTTGCCAGAGATTACCGGGGCGGGCCGCAACCGACGTCAGACAGAATCCAACGGCAACCGGCCGGAAATAAAAGTGCTCCTGCCGGCAAATAGCTGTCAGGGCATCAGTAACCCGGTTGTACCAGGACAACATGGCATTCAGCCATAACAGTTCACTGACGCACCGGAGCCTGGACGCTGCATCACACGCCTGCAGCCATTCCTCTGCCGGAATTGCTCCGGCTTCCGTCAGGCGTATATGCATTCCCGGCAGGTCCGGTGTCAGTGTAAACCAGTGTGTAGAGTGCTTATTTAAGGATGTGTTTTGTGGTGACGGCTCTGAAACCATCAATGTAACCAGCACCGGTGGCGTGGTATTCAGCCACTGCCGGCACTGCATGACTGCACGCTGCCAGTTCCGCAACCACGACAGGAAAGCTTCATCTGAGGTATGCTGCTCCGGTAAAAGTCCCAGCATGACCACGACCTGGCCACACAGGGCCGGACGGCTGTACGACAACCGTTCTGCCAGTATTCTCATCTGCTCCGGCGTATCCACACGAAGATACCATCCCGATGCTGTTTCCCGGTATGCCTGACCGGGTTCGAACCACGCATCTGAGTTTCCGGCAACAAGCAGCACATGTCCCTGAAAATACTCAGGCGGCAGACCGTCATCGCCGGCCTTCTCCGGGATATCACGACGGGAAGACAGACAACGCCACTGGTACCACAGCACAAGCCCCGCCGCCACAACTGAAACCAGGGTCAGTATTATCTGGTTTACTGCAGACAGCGGCAGGAATCCCGAAATCAGCCACAGTGTCAGGAACAGACTCAGTATTGTCAGCCAGAGACGGGAACGTACGTGCATGGTTATCCCTGCCCGGTAAGCCGTGCCACCTGGTCTGCAAGCACAGAAGAAAGCACACACCAGAGACCAGCCAGCGTCACAATACCCGCCCCCCATGACAACCAGTACATCGTTCTGCCAGCACGGTAACCCGGTGCACGCACCACCACCGGCGCATCCTGTGCGAAAGTAAATGCAGGAACACGCGCTGTCAGTGCGCGTATTACATCTTCGCGACGCTCATCATCCTGCGACCGGTACTGACCGGTAAAACCGAGCTGAAGCGTACGGCAGAGGCATGTCAGTACCGCCACATCCGGCGCTGGTAATTTCAGTTGTTCACGAATACGCTCCCAGAGCTCTTCACCGGCATTGAGCGTACCAAAAAAATGAGCCTGCAGCGGGTCCTGCTGCCAGGTGCGCCAGCCATCGTCTGTTTTTTCGCGGTTCAGTACACTCTCGTCCAGCAGGGCGCAGAAGGCATACAACATGATGTCACTGCTTTTCTGACTGAATCCTGCTTCGGCCAGCTCTTCACGCGCCTGTTTCACCAGCTGACAGGCACGGCGATACAGGGCCTTACCATCCTCAACCGGTTGCCCGCTGCGCAGCTGGCTGACCATCAGCCAGCCGGGATAAAAAATCTGTTCAGCCCGGGAGATAACAGGTTTATTCATGTCCGCAGCACCGCAAAAAGTTCCAGTTTCACATCTCCCAGCGATGCCGGGGTGTAGAAAGTACAACGCCCCGCGTCCAGCATCGCCCGGGCCGCATCCGTACTTAAATCCAGCGCGAAATACTGGTTTTCCAGCCGGAGCGGAATGGCCGCCGGTACATGCGTAACCGGACGGATAATGACCCCGCTCAGCGCCACATTCACCACCTCAGACACATCATCGGGGCTCCCGGCTTTGCATAGCTGCGGAAACTTCGTCTGCAGTTCATGCCCGGGCATGGAAGAGCGCACTGAAAGCCAGAAATCAGCCCCTTCGCGCAGACGCGCATCATGTAATGCCCCCTCCCACATCACACCCTTTTGTTTCAGTTCAATGAAAACCACACGGGAAGGCAGGCTTGCCTCCAGCAGCCGATTCAGCAAAGAAAGCAATGGTGGGAAAACATTTTCAGGTGTTTCATGATGGTATGCCGGAACCGCATCCACATTATGCTCAAGCGAGAATGTGAGCAGGGAGCCTGCCAGCCGGGCAAGCTCCCTGTACAACAGTTCCGGGTGGCGGTAAGGCATGTCAAGCAACTCTTTCAGAACAGGCTCCGCACTGTTCAGGGCATTCAGCAACCAGAACAACGACACGTCCGCCACAGCAAAATCCGCAAGACGGGCATTGTTCTCCCGACGCATGGACATCAGTCGCTGGCGACGCGCCTGCAGGTGATGAAGCAACTCCGCAAGTTCAGTCATCAGCGAAGGACCGGCAGACAGCGTCAGCAGAGGGGGAATAAAACGCGGGTCCCTGCACCACTGTCCCTGTGCATCACGAACAAGACGGGTAACGGGACAGGTCAGCCAGGCAGCATTTTCCTGATGAGCCATGCGCAGAGTCAGGTTATGCCGCAATACCGCCACTTCGCTTTGCTCATGCCCGGCCAGCTCCTGCACATTCACCCTTTCTGATTTCCAGCGACGCGGACGCTCGCTCTCACTGCCATTATCAAGGTTGCCACCGTTAGCATTCAGTAACGGTAGTGCCAGCACAATATCCACCAGGGAACGATCAGAAACCGTCGATAAATCACAGACCGGAGGCAGATTATCCGCGCGTTCCGTATCAATAAGCGTTCCGTCCGGGAAACGAACAATCAGACGGGTGGCATTCAACCGTGAAAGCGGTAACAGAGAGTCATCAAACTCTGCAGCCACCACGCCCCATGGATGCGCCAGCCCCATTCTGGCAACGCTGTCTGCCAGATGAACATCCCAGGCAGCCTGCTGCTGAAACTGCTGGGGCATCAGAAAAGCCCCGTCTTCCCATAGTGGGCGATAAATCTTCATTTCCCGACACCTGCCTTACGCTTTTGCCTTCGGCATCTGCGAAACCAGTGACAGGCTGACGTCCATACCTTCTACCTGGAAATGCGGTACGGCGTAGAGTTTCACGCGGAAGAATCCCGGATTGTCTTCGATATCTTCCACCACCACTTTTCCGTCACGCAGCGGATGCGAGGCCTGCAGTTCATCACCCGGATCGGTCATCTCCGTCACCAGTCCCCGGATCCAGTTATTCAGCTCCAGCTCAAGCAGACGGCGATCTTTGGTGGTACCGATATTTTCCCGCTGAATGATCTTCAGGTAATGCGCAATACGGGACAGCAGGAAGATATAGGGAAGACGGGCATTAATACGACTGTTCGCCGTTGCATCCGGCGTATCGTACAGCGCCGGTTTCTGGGCGGAGTTAGCAGAGAAGAAGCAGGCATAATCCCGGTTCTTGTAGTAAGAGAGCGGAATAAAGCCCAGATTCGCGAATTCAAACTCCCGCGTTTCCGGGATCATCACCTCTGACGGAATTTTGACCTGATTACCGGTTCCCAGATCATACAAATGGATTGGCAAATCCTGCACCGCACCACCGGCCTGAGGCCCACGGATCTGAACACACCAGCCGTTGGTGACAAAACTGCGCACCATGTTGGCTGCAAAGGCAAAAGACGCGTTCGTCCAGAGATATTTATGGTGGTCCGGTCCTTTCACCTCTTCAACATAGTTAAAGCTGCGGACAGGTACGGTATCCGGGCCATACGGCAGGCGTCCCAGTACACGGGGCATCACCAGGCCAATATAGCGGGCATCGTCCGTCTCACGGAAAGCATTCCACTTGATGTACTCGGCACGCTCAAAGTGGTTGCCAATATCCTTGATGGCAGCCACCTCTTCCATGGTTTCTTTCTGGAAGAACGCCGGGCCAACTGAACCAATAAACGGCATATGTGCAGATGCCGCCACCCGGGAAATATTTTTCAGCAACGCCACGTCCTGTGCAGATGCATCAAACTCCCAGGCTGAAACCAGGGCGGCAATGGGCTCACCACCCGGCGTGTCATACTCAGCCACATAGGTCTGCAGATAAAGGCCGCTCTGAATAATTTCCGGCGCATCCTCAAAATCCTGACGCAGATCGTCTTTGGACAGATCCAGCAGCTCAATTTTCACATTACGGCGGAAGTCCGTTTTATCCACCAGGGACTTCACGCCCCGCCACAGCGACTCCACTTTCTGAAATTCCGGATGATGAAGCACAGCATCCAGTTGACGGCTGATCTGATAATCAAGCTCTGCAATATGATGGTCAATCAGCGCTTTATCGAGTTTTTCCACCTGCGTGCCGGCTTTTGCCAGACACTCCATAAACACCTGCATCCCTGCCGTCAGACGTTCATCTGCAGATGCTTCTGACATGGCCTGTGGATCCTGCCAGATATCCAGTGCACTCAGGGCAGATACCGGACTCAGGTTAATTTTTTCAAACAGGGAAGCATATACGCTGTCGCCGGCATGCGCTTCAGATACCACGCTCTCTGCAACGTTCTTTTCTTTCTGTACAGACATCAGCATTTTCTCTCGTAATCCGTTAAATCACGCCTTTTCCGGCACCAGTGCACGCAGTTCATCACGCAGCGTCTGACTCAGTGCCGGGTCACGCAGAATTTTTTCCAGCTCTTTACGGAAAGTCACGTTATCCAGCAGATTGGCTTTCAGGTCCCGCAGAAGGCTACGCATGGCCAGCATGGCTTTAAGACGGGGAATCTGTCGGGCGACCTGCTCTGGCGTGAAATCGTTCATATTGCGGAAAGTCAGGCTGATGCTCTCTTCAGAGCCATCACCGGCAAGCGTGTTCTCCACATTCAGATGTACAGACGGGGAGATATCTGCCAGAACATCATTAAAATTGTTTTTATTAATATCCGTTTTTACACGCTCTGACAGTGGACGCTCTTCCTGTCCGTTACTGAAATCACCGGCAACCAGAAGTTTGAGCGGAAGCTCCACTTTCTTCTGCCCACCACCCGTATGTAGGTCTAATTTCAGATTTACCCTTGCTTTCGGGATTTCATTCTGAAACGAACTGCTCATGGCTCTCTCCTGTGAAACCTGCATCTCAGGGGTTCCATCACCGCAGATGCCTCCCCTTGTGCACTGATTTAATTTTGATCATTATAGGACGAAGATCTGAAAAATCTCAATATGACAGATACATCGATCGATATAATGCAAATAATCAGGACTTTATTCTATGGAATGTCGCAAAATAATGAATATTCAAAGCTTATAACCATTGTTAATGTAAAAATACAGAAAATTATTCCACAAAACACTTTTGATACAGCCAGTTAACATAAACACTGTATTTTCTTGATTTCAGTCATTGAAAATCACAATGAGTAAAGTTTCAGCAGCATTGACGTGATTTCTGGAAAGCGGGAAAGATATGGAGGAAGGGCCCAACAAAATGCAATGAAAGAAGGAGTGAGGGGATTTCTAGTAAAAACAGAAGATTAACAAAACACATCAGGAGGCAGAGACTCCTGATTCAGTGCTACCACATGAAAATTTAGTTAACTGTTACCGTTCTGAAATCTATGTCAGAAGATATTCCATTACCGAAAATCAATCAGCGATACAGAGACGATCATGGTGCGCTTGTCACCGTGACCAGTGTTGAGGAAACCCGGGTGGTGTTTATGCGGGACGGCTATCCGCATCCCTGCATGCGACCGATGTACAACTTCCTGGGAAAATTCAAACCCGAACCCCGGGAAGAAACAGAATAAAACGAAATCCCTGCCGGCAATCACATTGCCTGATGGCAGCATAATCCACTTATTAATTCTCATCCCCGGAGACAAGCCCTGAAAACCACTCCGGGTGTTCACTGTATGCTGTGTTCAGCGCATCCCAGGAAACGTTGATATAAAAGCTGTCCTGCAATTTCCGGGTAACCACCTCTGCCAGGCGGTTCCGGTTATCCACCAGTCCGGCATAACCTCTCTCTGCCAGCCACTCATTCAGTTCATGTTCCAGAGACAGATTGATAATATCGTAATCGGACCTTGCCATTCCCGTTTCCTTAGCACATGTTTTCAGGCACGGGGATAAAGTATAAAGAATGTCGTACTGCTGCTGCCAGAGCAATATTCCCCCTGATGGTTGTATCAGAGATGGTATGCCGGTACTTTGCGGGTTGTTCCTGTCAGGTTATCGTGCACCTCCACGGTCGTGGTCACCACCGGCATTCCGGCCTTTCTCAGCCTCAGAACATCAGCCGCAATACGCTGACTGCCAAACCAGAACAGGCCGTCCAGTGCAGTCACCAGTAAACCCGCCTCCAGTGCATACTTCAGCCGTTCACGGGGCGCTTTCACTTCCCGGGCAACCTGCTGATATGGCAATGATGTGTTTTCATTCCCAACCACGCGACGAATACGATGAGACAGATGATACCGGAATGTATCCGGCACACCAGAAAGGCTGGCCTTCAGGCTGTACACGCAGCCAAACCGTTTATCGTTAAACACCACATTTTTCTGGCTGATTCCCCATTCTTCACGCAGCGCAGCAATCAGTTGTGGTGTACGGGTAAGCAACAAGCGAAAAGGCAGTTCAAAACTGGTGACGTAATCCACATTCAGCAGTGCAATACGCAGCCGTTCTTCTGGCCCGGCCTCTGTCTGCCGGCACTCCTCCAGAACATCCTGCCACTGCTGGCGAAGACGGGGCGATTCGTTCCGTTCTGTAAAACAGTATTTATCCGCCAGATAGTCAATTTGTGTACGCATACTGAAGAGCATTCCGTATAAAGATTCAGCTGACAAAACTTTATCAGTCCATAAGAATCAACGGAAGCACCGATGGTTCACCTGGTCATCACCAAGTTTTGCCATAACCGGTAGCAATGATCATTCTGTGTAACTATTTGCCCGCAGATGATGATGTTTATCGATGTCTCCCCTGTCTGAATGTCGCATAAAGAGGATCATCAGCAGACACAGCCAGTGAGCCACCGTCCGCGGAACAAAGCGCCGGACCACATCCGGATCCGGCAGGGGCATGACTGGCATGATCAAGTAATTATGTCGCATCTCCCTCACTCCTGGTCCCGGAGCAAATCTGGCTGGTATCTGTAAACATACTTCGTACATGCCGCTCTGCAATAAATCCCCGTGCCACAGGCTTCACAGAACTTTTTCCCGGAAAAATGCTGCCCGCACATCACACAATGCCACTCCAGCACGACAGGTAATGGCGATAAAAACATCGCCATATCATCAATGTAAGGATGGGATTTTTCCGGATTCAGCACCACGCAGGCCGCCTTCTGTTGCGCGCTCAGGGCATGTAAATCGTGCTCAAACCACGCCCCCTGAGCATCTGTCTGCAAAATCAACCGGCCACGACAGGAAAGACAGAAACAATGCCGGATATTTCTGCTGAGCGCAGAATCGGCACTGATAATGTGCTCACCCGGCGTGATCCCAGCCCCGTTTTTATACCGTTCATTCTGCAACCACCTCCTCACTGAAGCGCCCTGTATGACAGTGTGTGCAGTACTGCTCCCCATAATAATCGTGGTGACATTGTCTGCAGTGCCAGCTGGCTTTACGCACTACGGGTAAGGCGTCCGGTACGAATTGCCGTAAGCGTTTAATCAACAGTATTTCTCTGCGCTCCGGTCTGACATAAGGGCACTCATGACCATGCTCAGTCAGCCCGTCGTCAGTGTGTTCAAACCAGGGACGTTCAGTGTCGTATTGCGGGTGGTATCTGAGAGCACTGCCACAGAGGTGGCAGGTGTAACGATCGTATGGCGCTGTCTGTGCGGTACGGGCACCGGTCAGACGTCCGTTGCCATCAAGTGCGAGAAAGGATTTTGCGTACATCGTCATATTCCTCAGCCGCCAGACGACACGCAGGCAACAGCCGTCCCGGTACGGGCAGCGTGGTCAGGGTGTGAATGGCGGTTTTCAGTTCAGTCTCAGAAGGGAAAATCAGTGTGGTCGCTGTGAACACGTCATCACACTAAGGTCAGATAAGTCGTCTGTCGGGCTCAGCCACGACTGCAGCCAAAGTTGCGCTCACCGGTGCCGTAAGCTTTGGTACTCTCCTTCGCCAGATAGTCAGCACGCTCCAGCACCTGCTGAAAGCCGGTGTCATCATCGCGTTCCAGCCACACCGCCGGCCTGACCGGAAAATGCGCCAGCGTGGTATGATCTCCGGTATCCACTCCCAGGGCACTGCACCACGCCTGTTTAATCATCCCGGCCAGTGATCCCGGAGCGCGGTAATCGCCGGCACGACACCAGGTATCCCGGTTGACCAGCAGCATCAGGTGATAGTGTTTTTTACCTTTGCACTCCCCAAACTCCCGGGCCCAGACGTAATGCAGGGTTGTGGGATGCACGCGTTTGCCTTCACGGCGCTTACGCTTCTGATAAGCATCGATTCGGGCTTTCAGGGCATTGATGAAGCGGGATATCACTGCTGCGTCAGTTGCTGCCGGTACATCCGGGAGACGCAGGTCAATCCGCAATGCCGTCAGACGGGGATGAACATCCAGTGCGCGCAGCACCGTCTCACGGATACGTTGTTGCCAGAAGGGGTTGTACTCGTATGTCATGGTTAAATCTCCGTATGGTTTCGTTCATACGGAATAACCACGCCGTAAAAAATGCGCAGAGTCCCTGAAGTGACCTCCAACCGGGCAATATCTCAGGCACTCTGTGATAACCCGATTGTCGTCTCCGGACTGACGGCTGAATTTTCAGCGTTGTTTTTTTAATGCCAAAAACCGGTTACAGATAAGACTGTGAGGAGGGAGCTATGGTGATACACAAAACGGTGTGCAGGGATTGTGGTAAGGCAATTACTCATAATACGGATGTTGCCCATTACCGGAATACCGATCGTCGGCGCTGTCTACTGACGTCACTGCTGGTGCTGACTCTGCCTGTCGGTTTATGCCGTCAATATTCAACGCACCGGATCCCCGGCTAATACGAGAAAACCTCAGCAGAGGTCGGTAATGCCCGAAAATCGGCCCATTACCGCCCGCACCTCCGTACACCATTCCCTTTTGATTTCGAATTCTTTGTTGTCGCTATACCGCTTAACGTTCCCGGTATTACCTCGGCCTCCAACAACAGGAACATATTCAGCTTTGCAGCAACCAGAGAAGAGCAAAAGAATCACAGGCATATAACGCCCGGCACAATACCGCTGTGATTACCGAACGTTCAGGTAACATATTTCCAGACAGAAGCCGGAACGCGATCGTAAAGTTTGTTCATGGTTAGTTCTGCCAGTCGGTGATCAACCGCAGAGTTGAAGGCTTCCAGCTCCGCAAGGGTAAGTTTATAACGTGTGTGGGAAATCACTTTTTCCAGCGTCTCCCGGGATGAACAACGACGGAACTGATACAGCCAGTCTTCTTTGGTTTTAACTTCCATTAGCCTCTCATCACTTTATGCTGCAATTAACGTGATACTGCCAGCATACCGCACCTGACTGGCATTCTGGTACCCACCCCAAACTCATTACTCCCGCACCACCACTTAACCGGTCTCTCAGACTGTCACTCACCAGGTCGGATACGTTTACCGCTCAGACGGATGCTTAATGCACTCTGTTCACGTGTGTTGCAGGTACGTTTTATATACGCAGGTTATACGCCAGCTATCAGGGATAGCCCTGTGAGTACAACGTAATCTGTTGCTACTGCGTTCTCATACCCACTGATCACACTCACAGTGTTTATTTCACAGATATGAACTCATGTGTTTGATCTCTCTTATATATTTATAATACCAATCAGACAGTCTTATCCCATCGGTGATACCTGTCCCTGCCCACAAGGCACGAGCTGCCCCACCGTAACCGCCCCGTAAATAACTCTGCAATTATAAGAACGACGGTTCTTCCCCTCATCCTCCCGAAAATCATCCCTTCTCTGTCGTGCGTACGCGCGAGAAACATCGTTTCGCGGTAGCCACCGGGTATCCCAGCATCATGCTCCCTGTTTATCTCCCGACAGGAATATTCCCCTACTCATTTTTTACGTTTCTCCCCAGTTGTTATGCCAGTGAAGGTGGTGCGTTTTTCATCACCAACGCCGGTTGAGATTAACAACATCCGGAGGAACATTTTCATGAATACCCCAGTTTCGCTGATGGATGACCAGATGGTCGACATGGCGTTTATCACTCAACTGACCGGCTTAACCGATAAGTGGTTTTACAAGCTCATCAAGGATGGTGCCTTTCCGGCCCCCATCAAACTCGGCCGCAGCTCCCGATGGCTGAAAAGTGAAGTGGAAGCCTGGTTGCAGGCGCGTATTGCACAATCCCGTCCGTAATTCCTGACCATTACCCGTTCAACCGCAGCGAATACACTATCCGGCCTCCGGAGGCATTTTGCTGCGTGCTAAAGGAGAGAATATTATGCAAAAACTTGAAAACCGGTGTGATCTGCTGCTCACCCAGCATCAGAAATGGATGGCAAGTGTAACCCGGTTTATTGTCGCTCACGGAATGGGCTCTCCGCATCTTCATGGTTATCATCGCCTGACCCTGGCCCACTTTTTTCTGCCGGAAAAAGGCACCATCATCTCGGTGGCACCACAGGGACTCTATCAGGTAGTCAACCCGGCAACGCCACCGTTCATTCCTGCCATTCAGGAAGGGTTAATGACCAGCATTCAGACTCATGAAATCATGTTACTTACACATTTTAACCTGGGTGGTGTTTTACTCAGTGAACTACATCGTCTGGGAGAAAGCCGACTGGCAAACAGGCTGAACAGTCTGCTCCGGCGTTTTGACGATCGCGATCTCTACCACACCCTGATATGGCTGTGCTGGTATGATCTGATGTGCGCCCACTCCATGCAGCCCTGGACTGAAGAGTTAAAGCATAAATCACACGCAGAACTTGAAAGCTGGGCTGTGGCGCGCAAACGGGAAAAGCGCGAGCTTGAACTGATGATTGACGAGTACCTGTTATACGCCTGTTGATTCATAATCACTCCCGGGCGGTACGTAGTCAGTGATACCGGAATTTCCGGAGAGGGTCGCAGGTATATTGTTTCTGTGCAATTCATGGTTATTCACGTTGGATGTAGTGATTGCTGCATCCAATGCTATCGGAAAGAGATTAACCAGCAAATGGTTCCTCAAATCGTATTGATATTTACCCGGCGCATTGAGCACCACCATCTGCCCCCGTTCCCACATCAAACGGCTGGACCGGAAAACGATTTGCTTTTCATGCTCCGTGGAAATTCACGAAAAAGTTATTGGGTCATTCATCGAAAAAAACATATTCTGCTGACTGGAGTCATCACCCAGAAATAAACGTCAACTGAACAATAACGATTTTTTCTTTGTGGGATTCCATACACTTTTCCATCCCCCTCTGAAAATTAGTCATCAACTCACCAACACATCTTCTGAAATTTGTATTAAACTTATTGCTTAAATAGATGATATAATATCTCTTCCATTGCACGGAATCAGCAAAAACTGTCATTCTGGCAATCTTAACAAGAACATTTATCGGTTAATTTTATCAGTAAACAAAGGAATATCATACTGATAAAATGAACATTCAGGGTAAGATGATGAAATTCACATGAAAAATGCTGAAGATTATTTATTTCATGCAGATAAACGATAAAAAACAAGAGAGTATATTTTTCAGTGTAAGAGTCAATTGTTCATCTCCACTGACGATCACGGTCAGCATACAAACAAAGTGAGTCCTCCTGCTTAGTCATTGCGTATCAAAAACTAAAAAACAAAAGATTCTGCAAACAACGTGACATTTTTTATGACATTTCCCGAATACATGTATATCAATAAACGGTAGTCATCGTTGAATTAATAAGTCTTACAGAGCTATACGTAGCTTATAAAACCACTCAACGACCATCATCACCTGACTATTTAGCGGGAGTATCGTCTGTATAAATCCATAAATAATAACACCTGTTATTAAAATAAGAATGCTGTCAGCCGTAAACTATTAACACAACACCTGTCCACTCTATCTGTTCTTTTAACTCAACCGGCGTCGAAAATATTTCCTGATTAGTGCATCATAGTCTTCTTTTTTCTTTCTCAACCATCAAACCAAACACAACATTCACAACCACACAATAAAACAAAACCAAAAACATAAGATTAACAATGCCAGTCAACAGGAAAACACTGAATATTGAGGTGCGCTGTAACCTGGACAGCGCATACGGCGCATGTGATCAACACAGCCCATTCTTTTCTGTCATCCCCCAAATGCAGAACAAACAATCATAACCAAATGAATATAAAAGAAAATATGATTTTTCACCATCATAAAAACATCAATGTATCTTTATATAAAAACACTGATAACATGACATAGACATTTAAAAACATAAACAAATCACAACAAAAACATTTGATAATCACTTAGTGACAAAATAAAATTGAGACGATTTTGTTATAAGAGAGGCGACATGGAGTGAGATAATGAATAACGAACAGATGCTTATCAAATGCAAAGATCCCCGTAAATGTCGGTTTTATGCCGAATATCTGAATCACAAATACCCCAATGAATTCCCTCAGTTTGCGCCTGACAACCCACAAAACTGTATCAGAAATGTTAATTCGTTTTTAAAAGAAAAGTATTATAAAGCTTCAAACAATTCTTTTGGTGTTTTTGGTTCGACTGCAGAAGAAGCTCTCAGCAAAGAAATTAATGAACTTGAAATTATTGCAGGGCAGGCAATACTGCCTGAAGAGAGTTTTCTCTGGTTGAAAACTGACGAACTTGCGACTTTCTTTACCTGGACTACTATTTATCTGTCGAAGGAAGACCATACAAAATTCCCGAAAATAAACCATAATTCATCAGGAATAAAAAACGGAATTGAAGTCAGGAAAATACGAACAGTTACCGATGAAACGTTAAATACTTACAAAAAAAGTAACCTTCCGGATAATCCATCATCCCATAACGAACGAATAAAAGTAATCATTTCATATTTTGACTCCTGCCATTCTTTAATTAATAAAAATGCAAAAAGCATATACCTCGAGGAACTCAGGCAGGCGTGGCTTAAAAAGAAAAGCGCTTGTCAAAAGTTTAAGTGGTTCCTTCCTGACGATGATGAAATGTGTCAGTGGTTCTGGACAAGACTGAAACAAAAACAGGATGAAAAACATCCAGTACATAACCCAGTGACCCGGTGGTTCATACCATCTTCAACGAAAGAATATTATCTTGCCTCTCTTGTCGCCTTTGCTTTATGGAAAGAAGCGCCTGATACCATTGAACTGTTCAGAACACGAATAAATCATGCCTGGCATCAGAAAAAACAAAAGGACAAATATCGGAGTGATGGTAAAAAGGCCATTAATATACATATAAGAAGCAATGTGAAAGAAATGCTTGATGAGCTCAGAACTGTTTACGGTCTGAGAACAGGAGAGTTTTTTGAAATGCTGATTACAGAGAAATATCTTGAACACAAGCGAAGGAAGTAATTCATTACCTGTTACATTCTAAATAATCTCAGACAGATATTATCTCCGTGAATCCCCCGCCACCTTTCCGGTGCGCGGGGTTTTGTCTTTTTTCACCGGGAATACATGTATGAATCCGTCTGATGCCATTGAGGCAATTGAAAAACCGCTCTCCTCCCTGCCTTACTCACTTTCCCGTCACATCCTGGAACATCTGCGCAAACTCACCAGTCACGAACCCGTGATTGGCATTATGGGTAAAAGCGGGGCCGGTAAATCTTCACTCTGTAATGCACTGTTTCAGGGGGAGGTCACACCGGTCAGTGATGTTCACGCCGGCACCCGGGAAGTGCAGCGCTTCCGTCTGAGTGGTCACGGTCACAGCATGGTTATCACTGACCTGCCCGGGGTGGGCGAGAGCCGGGACAGGGATGCAGAGTATGAAGCCCTGTACCGTGACATTCTGCCTGAACTGGACCTGGTGCTGTGGCTGATTAAAGCCGATGACCGGGCCCTGTCTGTGGATGAGTATTTCTGGCGACACATCCTGCAGTGCGGACATCAGCAGGTGCTGTTTGTGGTGACGCAGGCTGACAAAACGGAACCCTGCCATGAATGGGATATGGCAGGTATTCAGCCTTCTCCCGCACAGGAACAGAACATTCGTGAGAAAACGGAGGCGGTATTCCGTCTGTTCCGGCCCGTACATCCGGTTGTTGCCGTATCGGCCCGCACCGGCTGGGAACTGGATACGCTGGTCAGTGCGCTCATGACAGCGCTTCCCGACCATGCCGCCAGCCCCCTGATGACCCGACTGCAGGACGAGCTGCGCACGGAGTCTGTCCGCTCTCAGGCCCGTGAACAGTTTACCGGTGCGGTGGACCGGATATTTGACACAGCGGAGAGCGTCTGTGTTGCCTCTGTTGTCCGTACGGCCCTGCGCGCTGTTCGTGACACCGTGGTCTCTGTTGCCCGCGCGGTATGGAACTGGATCTTCTTCTGAACCTGTTGTGGATGATGTCCTCCCTGCCTCTGAGTCTGCTCACAAAAGCGCTGTTTTCGTTACTGTCTCTCTTGTCCGTGCAATAGCCTGATAATAGAATAAAACGATCGATACCTATTTTATCGATCGTTTATATCGATCGTCATGCTAATAATAACTCCTGTTAGCAACGTGCGCAGATACACACAGACATGAGATTCAGGGAACAACAGAGCCACACGTCAGAAACTTCCGTCAGCCGGACCTCCGGCACTGTAACCCTTTACCTGCCGGTATCCACATCTGTGGATACCGGCTTTTTTATTCACCCTCACTCTGATTAAGGAAATGCTGATGAAACGACATCTGAATACCTGCTACAGGCTGGTATGGAATCACATTACGGGCGCTTTCGTGGTTGCCTCCGAACTGGCCCGCGCACGGGGTAAACGTGGCGGTGTGGCGGTTGCACTGTCTCTTGCCGCAGTCACGTCACTCCCGGTGCTGGCTGCTGACATCGTTGTGCACCCGGGTGAAACAGTGAATGGCGGAACACTGGTAAACCATGACAACCAGTTTGTATCCGGAACAGCTGATGGCGTGACTGTCAGTACCGGGCTTGAGCTGGGGCCGGACTCTGATGACAACACCGGCGGTCAGCAGATAGCCCGGGGTGGCACTGCCAGAAACACCACGGTCACCGCAAACGGTCTGCAGGATGTCATGGCAGGTGGCAGTGCCACGGATACGGTTATCAGTGCCGGTGGAGGACAGAATCTGCGCGGGCAGGCTTACGGTACTGTCCTTAACGGTGGTGAACAATGGATACATGCAGGCGGCAGTGCATCCGGAACGGTGATTAACCAGTCTGGCTACCAGACCATTAAACATGGCGGGCAGGCAACCGGAACCATCGTCAACACCGGTGCAGAAGGTGGTCCGGAGTCTGAAAATGTGTCCAGCGGTCAGATGGTCGGAGGGACGGCTGAATCCACCACCATCAACAAAAATGGCCGGCAGGTTATCTGGTCTTCGGGGATGGCACGGGACACCCTCATTTACGCCGGCGGTGACCAGACGGTACACGGCGAGGCACATAACACCCGGCTGGAGGGAGGAAACCAGTATGTGCACAAATACGGACTTGCGCTGAACACGGTAATTAACGAGGGGGGCTGGCAGGTGATTAAGGAAGGAGGAACTACCGCGCATACCACCATCAACCAGAAAGGAAAGCTGCAGGTGAATGCCGGCGGTAAAGCGTCTGATGTCACCCAGAACACGGGAGGTGCACTGGTTACCAGCACAGCTGCAACCGTCACCGGCACAAACCGCCTGGGAGCATTCTCCGTTCTGGCGGGTAAGGCTGATAATGTCGTACTGGAAAATGGCGGACGTCTGGATGTGCTGAGCGGACACACAGCCACTAATACCCGTGTGGATGATGGCGGAACGCTGGATGTCCGCAACGGTGGTGCCGCCACCACCGTATCCATGGGGAATGGCGGTGTACTGCTGGCCGATTCCGGGGCCGCTGTCAGTGGTACCCGGAGCGACGGAACGGCATTCCGTATCGGGGGCGGTCAGGCGGATGCCCTGATGCTGGAAAAAGGCAGTTCATTCACGCTGAACGCCGGTGATACGGCCACGGATAC
>ENA-OWOJ01000088-OWOJ01000088.1-gut-metagenome-genome-assembly--contig:-NODE-88-length-70488-cov-9.569868_pt1 | contig 70488 bp, 73 predicted proteins | sample MGYA00248246_ERZ651795 | MGnify/ENA primary metagenome ERZ651795 (study PRJEB26908, sample SAMEA4031706) | gut metagenome | biome: gut; feature: normal infant; material: stool | place: China | collected 2015 ...
TGTCGCTTTTCGGCGGCTGGCTGGGTGCGCGACTGGTTAAGGGTAAGGCGCTGTTCAGGCAGTTTGCGGGGTGATGACAGGCGTTAGATTGCCTGATGCGCTACGCTTAACAGGCCCACGAGGATCGTGCAATATATTGATTTTGCAAGATTGTGTAGGCCGGATAAGGCGTTTACGCCGCATCTGGCATGAACAGTGTGCATTTTGGCAATAAATATGAAACCAACTGTCATGTCGGTTTTTTTAAAGGCCGAAGGTGGTAAACCTTCGGCCTTAGCTACGTTTCCTCAGTTATTCAATAAACTGACGGATCAGTTCCAGCAGCGCGATTAGCGCCTTAAGAACGATGAGAACTTTATCGAGAAAAGTTTTCATCCGTTGCTCCCTTAAGGGAGAAAGACAATCACAGCTTACCCTTACGTTGCCTGTAACTATGATTTTCTTCATGTGCTAGATGAGGACTGCCTCTCTCCAAATTAGAGCACCAGAATCAGCACCACCTGTATCCTGACCAGGACTTAAAAGTACTTTTCCGCACTGCGGTAATCCCTTGAGGCAGTATCACTACTAGCGTCGGGATTGTATCGCCAACATAGCTGTTTGAATATGTAGGCATCCTGACTTATAATTCACTTGCTAGATGAGGACTGTTTCATTTCTGCCCGGAACCACCAAGTCTTGGGCGGAAAAAATAAAAAAACCGACTGTCATGTCGGTTTTTTTATATCTGTATTCTGGTGCAACCATTCTGTTCTCACGACAATCGCCGTTTCAGAATACCGTCCATCACCACGCCTTAACCCATTCCGCCACTTCCGCCCACTCACCGCGAAAGACGATTTTTTCCGCTCTTTTCTCAAGCTGATAGCGATACATCGGGTCGTAATATTCTTCAAGTAACGGCACCAGCCAGGCCAGATGACCGTCGGTGCTATTGGTTGCGAGTTGCGTTGTCAGCGCAGCATCCAGCCGGGCAGCCAATTCGTTATAGCGCTGTAGCCCCAGCCGACGCTTAATAGCCGAAAGTCCGTGATGCAGGTATTCGCAGTACTCCTGCCAGCCCTGTTCGTCGCCGTACGCATGGGTAAAATCATGATGCATACGCAAGAAATACTCTTCGTTCAGGCGTTCAAGACGGATCTCAAACGGATCTTCTACCACCGCAATCGCCGCCTGAGTCATTCGCTCGCGCAGACATTCCGGCAGGTGATTCGAACCGATCATCCGGCTTTCATCTTCCAGCACCCACAGGTGCAAATCCTGACGGGCGTCGGTTTTTAGCATTTCGGCAGCCAGCAGGTTTTCAAAACTCGCCTGGCTAAGTTGTGGTTGTAACGTGCGACCAAACGCCGAACCGCGATGGCGCGCCAACCCTTCCAGATCAACACCGTTCGGCTGTTGCTGCACTAGCAGCGTTTTACCGCTGCCAGTACAACCGCCAATCAGCACTATCGGTTTTTGTGACAGTTCAATGGTCGCCTGAATCGCGGTCTGGCGCAGTGCCTTATAACCACCTTCCACCAGCGGATAATTAATCCCCGCTTCATGCAGCCAGCGTTGCACAATATGTGAACGTTGACCGCCTCGGGCGCAGCAGAGAATACCTTGCGGATTTTGCAGGCACGCTGCCCGCCAGGCGTCCATACGCTGCTGACGAATTTCACCCGCCACCAGTTTATGACCCAGCGCCAGCGCCGCGTCTGACCCTTGCTGTTTATAACAGGTGCCAACGGCGGCGCGTTCATCGTTATTCATTAACGGCAGGTTGATAGCGGCAGGCATTGCGCCTTGCTCAAACTCGATGGGGGCGCGAACATCAATAATGGGCGTATCAGCAATCAGCAGGGCACGATAGTCCTGTTCCGTGTGTCTCTCTTGCATAGTTAAAAGTGAACCTCAAATCAGCTTGCGCGCTATTTTACGCGCCAACGCGCAAGGAAACTTGATTTTTAACTGCGTGGGGTGCCGAAAATTTCTAAAAATCCGCTGATTTCCGGCCTGCGCTGGGTAAACAAGGTCACAATATCTTCTACCGCTTTGCCGCTGCCAAATTTGCGCCATGCCAGACTCAATGGCGAAGGAGGGCGCATCGTTGGGATTACCCGGCTGACCAGTTGTTGATTATCGATCATTGACTGGCAAAGTGATTTTGGCAAAAAACCAATGCCAACGCCCGCCAGATGGGCGGCGATTTTCGTTTCCATATCAGGAACAATAATCTCTTTTTGCCCTGGCAATCGCCAGGCGACGCGTTTGGTTAAGGTGCGGGCGCTGTCTTCAATATTGACCGCCGGAAAGCGACGCAACTGCGCTTCTGTTAGCGGCTCTTCAACGTTCGCCAGCGGATGATCCGCCGCCATGACAAAGCGCCATTGCACCGATCCTAAGGGATCAAGACTAAAGGTATTTGCCAGCGCCTCGGTTCCCGTGACGCCGATAGCCAGTGAAAAACCTTCGTACAATAGCGAGTCCCAGACGCCCATATAGATTTGCCGGGAGATGTGGAACTGGGTAAAGGGGTAACGTTCATTCAGCCACGCCAGCAGCTGGGCGACGGCCTGGGGATTGTAGAGCAGGTTGTTGATGACAATATTCACCTGGCGTTCCACGCCATCATTCACCTGTTGCAGCTCGCTGGGCATACTTTCCAGCCAGCTCAGCCAGTCTCTGGCCTGAGAAAGTAGATGCTCGCCAGCCGCTGTCAACGTCACGCTGCGAGTCGTGCGGAAAAACAGCGCCACTCCGGTATTCTCTTCCAGAAGTTTAATGCGATAACTGATCGTCGCCGTGGTTTTACATAATCGTTCTGCCGCTTTTGAAAAACTTCCTGTTTCAGCAACCGCAATGAAAGTCCGCAAGGTTTCTGGATCGAACATCTTCAGGTATCCCCTTTTAAATCCGCAAGTTGCGTGATTTTCTTATCCTCTGATTTATCAGTATTTTTACATGATAACCCTGTTCAATTTGTGGACTAAATCTAGTTTTGGAAAAATATTCCAACTTTTGTGTTGATGTTGTTCTCTTAAGGTTTTAGATTGCCTGTTATTGAAACCAAGCTGACCGGTCGGCGCTGGTTGAACGGAATTATGTTACAAGGACAAAAAGATGAAACTTCAGGTATTACCGTTAAGTCAGGAAGCCTTTAGTGCTTATGGCGATGTAATCGAAACGCAGCAACGGGATTTTTTCCATATTAACAATGGACTGGTAGAGCGTTACCACGATTTGGCGCTGGTTGAGATTCTTGATCAAGACCGTACGCTCATCAGCATTAACCGCGCGCAACCGGCGAATCTGCCGCTGATCATTCACGAACTCGAACGTCATCCGCTGGGCACTCAGGCCTTTATCCCGATGAAAGGTGAAGTGTTTGTGGTGGTCGTGGCGTTAGGTGACGACAAACCAGACCTGTCAACGCTGCGGGCGTTTATCACCAACGGTGAACAGGGGGTGAATTACCATCGTAACGTCTGGCATCACCCACTTTTCGCCTGGCAGCGCGTCACCGATTTTCTGACCATCGATCGCGGCGGCAGTGACAACTGTGATGTTGAAAGTATTCCTGAACAGGAACTCTGTTTTGCGTGACGCCTGCAACCGACTTGCATAAGATAAACTAATTGTTCATTGTTTATGCTCACTTGTAGGTCGGAGTTAACGTAGGTATGACGGAAGTTAGACGGCGCGGCAGGCCAGGACAGGCGGAGCCTGTGGCACAGAAGGGCGCACAGGCGTTAGAGCGGGGAATTGCGATTCTGCAATATCTGGAAAAAAGTGGGGGGAGTTCGTCGGTTAGCGATATTTCTCTCAATCTGGATTTGCCGCTCTCCACGACCTTTCGCTTGCTGAAGGTTTTACAGGCAGCGGATTTTGTCTACCAGGACAGTCAGTTAGGCTGGTGGCATATAGGATTAGGTGTTTTTAACGTCGGTGCGGCGTACATCCATAACCGCGATGTCCTCTCCGTCGCCGGGCCGTTTATGCGCCGCCTGATGTTACTTTCCGGCGAAACGGTCAATGTCGCGATTCGTAACGGCAATGAAGCAGTATTAATTGGTCAGTTAGAGTGTAAATCGATGGTCAGGATGTGTGCGCCGCTGGGCAGTCGTCTGCCGCTGCATGCTTCCGGCGCGGGCAAGGCGCTGCTTTATCCGCTGGCGGAAGAGGAGTTGATGAGCATCATTCTGCAAACCGGTTTGCAGCAGTTTACGCCAACGACGCTTGTGGATATGCCCACCTTGCTGAAGGACCTGGAACAAGCGCGTGAACTGGGCTATACCGTAGATAAAGAAGAGCATGTTGTAGGCCTGAATTGCATAGCTTCAGCAATTTACGATGATGTAGGTAGTGTTGTTGCCGCTATCTCCATCTCCGGGCCTTCATCAAGACTGACAGAAGATCGTTTTGTCAGTCAGGGTGAGCTGGTCAGAGACACCGCCCGCGATATCAGCACGGCGTTGGGACTGAAAGCACATCCATAGTGTCTGTCGCATCCCGCTCTGCGGAGCGGGTTTTTTTGACAAAATTTGAAAGTTGGAAAATTTTTCCAATTAATAGGGGTAGGAATAAAATGGCAAAAATGAGAGCCGTTGACGCGGCAATGTATGTGCTGGAGAAAGAAGGTATCACCACCGCCTTCGGCGTTCCGGGAGCTGCAATCAATCCGTTCTACTCAGCGATGCGTAAGCACGGCGGTATTCGTCACATTCTGGCGCGTCATGTGGAAGGTGCTTCGCACATGGCGGAAGGTTATACCCGCGCAACGGCAGGGAATATCGGCGTATGTCTGGGGACTTCCGGTCCTGCGGGCACGGACATGATCACCGCGCTCTATTCCGCTTCTGCTGATTCCATTCCTATTCTGTGTATTACCGGCCAGGCTCCGCGCGCCCGTCTGCATAAAGAAGATTTCCAGGCCGTTGATATTGAAGCAATTGCTAAACCGGTCAGCAAAATGGCGGTTACAGTTCGTGAAGCGGCGCTGGTGCCTCGTGTGCTGCAACAGGCATTTCACCTGATGCGTTCTGGTCGTCCGGGTCCGGTACTGGTGGATTTACCGTTCGACGTACAGGTTGCGGAAATCGAGTTTGATCCTGACATGTACGAACCGCTGCCGGTCTACAAACCTGCTGCCAGCCGTATGCAGATCGAAAAAGCTGTAGAAATGTTAATTCAGGCCGAACGTCCGGTGATTGTTGCCGGGGGCGGGGTAATCAATGCTGACGCAGCTGCACTGCTACAACAGTTTGCTGAACTGACCAGCGTTCCGGTGATCCCAACGCTGATGGGCTGGGGCTGTATCCCGGATGACCACGAACTGATGGCCGGGATGGTGGGTCTGCAAACCGCGCATCGTTACGGTAACGCAACGCTACTGGCGTCCGACATGGTGTTTGGTATCGGTAACCGTTTTGCGAACCGTCATACCGGTTCGGTAGAGAAATACACCGAAGGGCGCAAAATCGTTCATATCGATATTGAGCCGACGCAAATTGGCCGCGTGCTGTGTCCGGATCTCGGCATTGTCTCTGATGCTAAAGCGGCGCTGACACTGCTGGTTGAAGTGGCGCAGGAGATGCAAAAAGCAGGTCGTCTGCCGTGTCGTAAAGAGTGGGTCGCCGACTGCCAGCAGCGCAAACGCACTTTGCTGCGTAAAACTCACTTCGACAATGTGCCGGTGAAACCGCAGCGCGTGTATGAAGAGATGAACAAAGCCTTTGGTCGCGATGTTTGTTATGTCACCACCATTGGTCTGTCACAAATCGCTGCGGCACAAATGCTGCATGTCTTTAAAGACCGCCACTGGATCAACTGTGGGCAGGCTGGTCCGTTAGGCTGGACGATTCCGGCGGCGCTGGGCGTGTGTGCCGCTGATCCAGAGCGCAATGTGGTGGCGATTTCCGGTGACTTCGACTTCCAGTTCCTGATTGAAGAATTAGCCGTTGGCGCACAGTTCAACATTCCGTACATCCATGTACTGGTCAATAACGCCTATCTGGGGCTGATTCGCCAGTCGCAGCGCGCGTTTGATATGGATTACTGCGTACAGCTCGCGTTCGAAAATATTAACTCCAGTGAAGTGAACGGTTACGGCGTCGACCACGTAAAAGTAGCGGAAGGTTTAGGTTGTAAAGCGATTCGCGTTTTCAAACCGGAAGATATAGCACCAGCCTTTGAACAGGCGAAAGCCTTAATGGCGCAATATCGGGTACCGGTAGTCGTGGAAGTTATTCTCGAGCGTGTGACCAATATTTCGATGGGCAGCGAACTGGATAACGTCATGGAATTTGAAGATATCGCCGATAACGCAGTGGATGCACCGACTGAAACCTGCTTCATGCACTATGAATAAGGGAGATAAATAATGTTACGTTTCTCTGCTAATTTATCGATGTTATTTGGTGAATATGATTTTCTCGCTCGTTTTGAGAAAGCTGCGCAGTGTGGTTTTCGCGGCGTTGAATTTATGTTTCCTTATGACTACGACATTGAAGAATTAAAACAGGTGCTGGCGAGTAATAAACTCGAACATACGCTGCACAATTTACCGGCAGGTGACTGGGCGGCGGGCGAGCGGGGTATTGCTTGTATTCCTGGCCGTGAAGAAGAGTTTCGGGATGGCGTAGCAGCAGCGATTCGTTATGCTCGTGCGCTGGGTAATAAAAAAATTAACTGTCTGGTCGGTAAAACGCCGGCTGGTTTCAGCAGTGAACAGATTCACGCAACGCTTGTAGAAAACCTGCGTTATGCCGCGAATATGCTGATGAAAGAAGATATTTTATTACTGATTGAACCTATCAACCATTTTGATATTCCTGGTTTCCATCTCACCGGAACTCGGCAGGCGCTGAAATTGATTGATGATGTTGGTTGCTGCAATTTGAAAATTCAGTATGACATTTATCATATGCAGCGGATGGAAGGTGAATTAACCAACACTATGACTCAATGGGCCGATAAAATTGGTCACCTGCAAATTGCCGATAATCCGCATCGCGGCGAACCGGGAACCGGAGAAATTAATTACGAATATCTCTTTACGGTAATTGAAAATTCTGACTACAACGGTTGGGTTGGGTGTGAATATAAACCCCAAACCACCACGGAAGCCGGTTTACGCTGGATGGATCCGTACCGTTAAAACGTAACGCTATTCAGACAATGCTTTTTTAGGTCGCTAAGTCGGCAGGGGATCGTGTTGTCTGAATTCAGGAAAAGCGAAATTTAAAAGAGGTTAATTATGAAACTGGGATTTATTGGCTTAGGCATTATGGGTACTCCGATGGCCATTAATCTGGCGCGTGCCGGTCATCAACTGCATGTCACAACCATTGGTCCGGTTGCTGATGAATTACTGTCACTGGGTGCCGTCAGTGTTGAAACTGCGCGCCAGGTAACGGAAGCATCGGACATCATTTTTATTATGGTGCCGGATACGCCACAGGTTGAAGAAGTTCTGTTTGGTGAAAATGGTTGTACCAAAGCCTCGCTGAAGGGCAAAACCATTGTTGATATGAGCTCCATTTCCCCGATCGAAACTAAACGTTTCGCTCGTCAGGTGAATGAACTGGGCGGTGATTATCTCGATGCGCCCGTCTCCGGCGGTGAAATCGGCGCGCGTGAAGGGACGTTGTCGATTATGGTTGGCGGCGACGAAGCGGTATTTGAACGTGTTAAACCGCTGTTTGAACTGCTCGGTAAAAATATCACCCTCGTGGGCGGTAACGGTGACGGTCAAACCTGCAAAGTGGCAAATCAGATTATCGTGGCGCTCAATATTGAAGCGGTTTCTGAAGCCCTGCTATTTGCTTCAAAAGCCGGAGCGGATCCGGTACGTGTGCGCCAGGCGCTGATGGGCGGCTTTGCTTCCTCACGTATTCTGGAAGTTCACGGTGAGCGCATGATTAAACGCACCTTTAATCCAGGTTTTAAAATTGCGCTGCACCAGAAAGATCTCAACCTGGCACTGCAAAGTGCGAAAGCACTGGCGCTGAATCTGCCAAACACCGCGACCTGCCAGGAATTGTTTAATACCTGTGCGGCAAACGGTGGCAGCCAGTTGGATCACTCTGCGTTAGTGCAGGCGCTGGAATTAATGGCTAACCATAAACTGGCCTGATACCCGCAATAAAAATGGCCGATATCAGAAAATGAATCGGCCAGCAATATTAAAAAAGAAAGCAGCCAAAGATGTTGCTTCAGTATTAAAAATAATATTTTTATTTTATTTGTTCCTCATAGCTAGATTAAAAAGACGTTATTCGATACGTGAAATTAAGAGGGGTTTATGGAACATCAGAGAAAACTATTCCAGCAACGCGGCTATAGCGAAGATCTATTGCCGAAAACGCAAAGCCAGCGGACCTGGAAAACATTTAACTATTTTACCTTATGGATGGGTTCGGTTCATAACGTTCCCAATTATGTGATGGTCGGCGGCTTTTTTATTCTCGGCTTGTCTACCTTTAGTATTATGCTGGCAATTATCCTCAGCGCCTTTTTCATTGCCGCGGTAATGGTATTAAACGGCGCTGCGGGCAGTAAATACGGCGTACCGTTTGCCATGATCCTGCGTGCTTCTTACGGCGTACGTGGCGCACTGTTTCCCGGATTATTAAGAGGCGGTATTGCTGCCATTATGTGGTTTGGCCTGCAATGTTACGCGGGGTCACTGGCCTGCTTGATTCTGATTGGCAAAATCTGGCCGGGATTTTTAACTCTCGGTGGTGATTTTACCCTGTTAGGGCTTTCTCTACCGGGCTTAATCACTTTCTTACTCTTCTGGCTGGTGAACGTCGGAATCGGTTTCGGTGGTGGCAAAGTTTTAAATAAATTCACCGCCATTCTTAACCCGTGCATCTATGTTGTCTTCGGCGGTATGGCGATTTGGGCGATTTCGCTGGTCGGGATCGGTCCAATCTTTGACTACATTCCGAGCGGTATTCAGAAAGCAGAAAACAGTGGCTTCCTGTTCCTGGTGGTGATTAACGCGGTGGTTGCGGTCTGGGCGGCACCGGCGGTGAGCGCATCCGACTTTACGCAAAACGCCCACTCGTTTCGTGAGCAAGCGCTGGGGCAAACGCTCGGTTTAGTTGTGGCCTATATTCTGTTTGCGGTCGCCGGGGTATGTATTATTGCCGGAGCCAGTATTCATTACGGCGCTGACACCTGGAACGTGCTGGATATTGTCCAGCGTTGGGATAGCCTGTTTGCCTCGTTCTTTGCGGTACTGGTTATTCTGATGACGACTATCTCCACTAACGCCACCGGTAATATTATTCCGGCCGGTTATCAGATTGCCGCTATTGCACCGACGAAACTGACCTATAAAAACGGCGTACTGATTGCCAGTATTATCAGCCTGCTGATCTGCCCGTGGAAATTAATGGAAAATCAGGACAGCATTTATCTGTTCCTCGATATTATCGGCGGAATGCTGGGGCCGGTAATTGGTGTCATGATGGCGCATTATTTTGTGGTGATGCGTGGGCAAATTAATCTTGATGAACTTTATACCGCAGCAGGTGATTTCAAATATTACGATAACGGCTTTAACCTTACCGCGTTTTCAGTAACTCTGGTCGCCGTTATTTTATCTCTCGGTGGTAAATTTATTCCGTTCATGGAGCCTTTATCACGCGTTTCATGGTTTGTCGGCGTTATTGTCGCCTTTGCGGCCTACGCCTTATTAAAGAAACGTACTGCAGCAGAAAAAACAGGAGAACAAAAAGTCACAGGTTAATTAATCCCGATATTGAACATTGAGTTAAAAAACCAATCTGTATTTTACAAGGAGTTTGTTATGTCTTTTGATTTAATCATTAAAAACGGCACCGTTATTTTAGAAAACGAAGCTCGCGTTGTAGATATCGCCGTTAAAGGCGGAAAAATTGCTGCTATCGGTCAGGAGCTGGGCGATGCAAAAGAAGTTATGGATGCGTCTGGTCTGGTGGTTTCGCCAGGCATGGTTGATGCGCACACCCATATTTCTGAACCGGGTCGTAGCCACTGGGAAGGTTATGAAACTGGCACTCGCGCAGCGGCAAAAGGCGGTATCACCACCATGATCGAAATGCCGCTCAACCAGCTGCCTGCAACGGTTGACCGCGCTTCAATTGAACTGAAGTTTGATGCCGCCAAAGGCAAGCTGACTATCGATGCGGCGCAACTCGGTGGCCTGGTGTCTTACAACATCGACCGTCTGCATGAGCTGGATGAAGTGGGCGTTGTCGGCTTCAAATGCTTCGTCGCAACCTGTGGCGATCGCGGTATCGACAACGACTTCCGTGACGTCAATGACTGGCAGTTCTTCAAAGGTGCGCAGAAGCTGGGCGAACTGGGACAGCCGGTGCTGGTGCACTGCGAAAACGCGCTGATCTGTGACGAACTGGGCGAAGAAGCGAAACGTGAAGGTCGCGTAACCGCACATGACTATGTGGCTTCGCGTCCGGTATTTACCGAAGTGGAAGCGATTCGCCGCGTGCTGTATCTGGCGAAAGTTGCTGGTTGCCGTCTGCACGTTTGCCATATCAGCAGCCCGGAAGGCGTTGAGGAAGTGACTCGTGCACGTCAGGAAGGCCAGGATGTTACCTGTGAATCCTGCCCGCATTACTTTGTGCTGGATACCGATCAGTTCGAAGAAATTGGCACCCTGGCGAAGTGTTCACCGCCGATCCGCGATCTGGAAAACCAGAAAGGCATGTGGGAAAAACTGTTTAACGGTGAAATCGACTGCCTGGTTTCCGACCACTCTCCATGCCCGCCGGAAATGAAAGCCGGTAACATTATGAAAGCATGGGGCGGTATCGCCGGTCTGCAAAGCTGCATGGACGTGATGTTCGATGAAGCGGTACAGAAACGCGGTATGTCTCTGCCGATGTTCGGCAAATTAATGGCGACTAACGCAGCAGATATTTTCGGTCTGCAGCAAAAAGGCCGTATCGCCCCAGGAAAAGATGCCGACTTCGTCTTCATTCAGCCGAATAGCAGCTATGTTCTTACCAATGACGATCTGGAATATCGCCACAAAGTCAGCCCGTATGTTGGCCGTACCATTGGCGCGCGTATCACGAAAACCATCTTACGTGGAGATGTGATTTACGACATCGAACAGGGCTTCCCTGTTGCGCCGAAAGGTCAATTTATCCTTAAACATCAGCAGTAATCTGGCCCCTGCAATGCCCGTCCTTGCGGCGGGCATTCTCCGGTTAAGGTGTGTTTATGTTCAATTTTGCAGTCAGCCGCGAAAGCCTGTTATCAGGATTTCAGTGGTTTTTCTTTATTTTTTGCAACACTGTTGTGGTTCCTCCTACGCTACTTTCTGCTTTTCAGTTGCCGCAAAGTAGCCTGCTTACGCTCACCCAATATGCTTTTCTTGCTACCGCACTGGCCTGCTTCGCTCAGGCGTTCTGCGGTCATCGTCGCGCTATTATGGAAGGACCGGGTGGCCTGTGGTGGGGAACCATCCTTACTATCACCCTTGGCGAAGCATCGCGCGGGACACCGATCAACGATATCGCTACCAGCCTGGCGGTGGGAATTGCGCTCTCTGGCGTGCTGACGATGTTGATTGGTTTTAGCGGATTAGGTCATCGTCTGGCGCGGTTATTTACGCCGTCGGTGATGGTCTTGTTTATGTTGATGCTGGGCGCGCAGCTGACCACTATCTTTTTCAAAGGTATGCTCGGGCTGCCGTTTGGCATAGCCGACCCGAATTTTAAAATTCAGTTACCGCCGTTCGCGCTCTCGGTGGCGGTGATGTGCCTGGTACTGGCGATGATTATCTTTCTGCCGCAACGTTTTGCCCGTTATGGCCTGCTGGTCGGTACCATAACCGGCTGGTTGTTGTGGTACTTTTGCTTTCCTTCTTCGCATTCGCTCTCCGGTGAGTTGCACTGGCAGTGGTTCCCGCTCGGCAGTGGCGGTGCTTTGTCGCCGGGGATTATTCTGACGGCGGTGATTACAGGTCTGGTAAATATCAGCAATACCTACGGTGCGATTCGTGGCACGGATGTTTTTTATCCGCAGCAGGGCGCGGGGAATACACGTTATCGTCGCAGCTTTGTGGCGACCGGATTTATGACGCTGATAACCGTGCCGCTGGCGGTAATTCCATTTTCACCGTTTGTTTCATCCATTGGTTTATTAACCCAGACTGGCGATTACACGCGGCGTTCGTTTATTTATGGCAGCGTTATTTGCCTGCTGGTGGCGCTGGTTCCGGCACTCACACGACTGTTTTGCAGTATCCCTTTACCCGTGAGTAGCGCGGTCATGCTGGTTTCTTATCTGCCTTTACTCTTTTCCGCGCTGGTGTTTAGCCAGCAAATCACGTTTACCGCTCGCAATATTTATCGACTCGCATTGCCGTTATTTGTCGGCATATTTTTAATGGCATTACCGCCTGTGTATCTGCAAGACCTTCCATTAACGCTTCGTCCTCTGCTCAGTAACGGCTTACTGGTCGGAATTTTACTGGCTGTTCTTATGGATAATCTTATTCCGTGGGAACGCATCGAATAATTTGTTGAAAAAGGATTGATAATGAAGATTGTCATTGCGCCAGACTCTTTTAAAGAGAGCTTAAGTGCAGAAAAATGTTGTCAGGCAATTAAAGCCGGGTTTTCGACCCTCTTTCCCGATGCGCACTATATCTGTTTGCCGATAGCGGATGGCGGCGAAGGGACGGTGGATGCGATGGTCGCCGCGACGGGCGGCAACATCGTGACGCTTGAAGTCTGCGGGCCGATGGACGAAACAGTGAATGCTTTTTATGGCCTTACCGGCGACGGGAAAACGGCGGTGATTGAGATGGCTGCGGCAAGCGGCCTGATGCTGGTCGCGCCTGAAAAGCGTAATCCGTTGCTGGCCTCGAGTTTTGGTACGGGGGAGTTAATTCGTCATGCGCTGGATAACGGCATTCGCCATATTATTCTCGGCATTGGCGGCAGTGCGACGGTCGACGGCGGTATGGGCATGGCGCAGGCGCTTGGTGTGCGTTTCCTTGATGCCGACGGTCAGGTGCTGGCGGCTAACGGCGGCAATTTAGCACGCGTGGCAAGTATTGAGATGGATGAATGCGATCCGCGTCTGGCAAATTGTCATATCGAAGTGGCGTGTGATGTTGATAACCCGCTGGTGGGGCCACGCGGTGCGGCGGCGGTGTTTGGTCCGCAAAAAGGGGCAACGCCGGAAATGGTCGAAGAGCTGGAGCAGGGGCTGCAAAATTACGCCCGTGTTTTACAACAGCAAACTGAAATCAACGTCTGCCAGATGGCGGGCGGCGGCGCGGCGGGCGGGATGGGCATTGCGGCGGCGGTATTCCTCAATGCGGATATTAAACCGGGTATTGAGATTGTACTGCGGGCGGTCAACCTGGAGCAGGCGGTGCAGGGTGCAGCGCTGGTGATCACCGGGGAAGGGCGCATCGATTCGCAAACGGCAGGTGGTAAAGCACCGCTGGGCGTGGCGTCGGTGGCGAAGCAGTTTAATGTCCCGGTGATTGGGATTGCTGGCGTATTGGGTGATGGCGTGGAAGTGGTGCACCAGTACGGCATTGACGCGGTGTTCAGCATTTTGCCACGTCTGGCACCTTTAGCCGAAGTGCTCGCCAGCGGTGAAACCAATCTCTTCAACAGCGCACGAAATATTGCCTGCGCCATTAAAATAGGTCAGGGAATTAAAAACTGACTCTTGCCATTAGAGCGGATGCATTTTATCCCGCATCCGTTTTTTACCTGAATTTACCGCAAAAAAAGCCACGGTATAAACCGTGGCAAAATCCAACATAGCTAAAAATAATCAGGCGAGTGGTATGACTTAAATCTCAACGTCGCGGTTGCAATCTTTTGAGTAAATATAACTAAACGCTTCACCACGCCCTACGCCATAACCGGCCTGTAAGGAATAAGCGCCCATAAAGATGTAATCGCCTTTTTTCACCGGGATCCAGTTATTGTCGAGGTTATAAACCCCCTGACCGGAAAGAATATAGGCACCGTGTTCCTGGACGTGAGTTTCGATATAACCGTGGCTGGCACCTGGCGCAAAAGAGAGGATATGCATGTTCATATCAAAACCTAACTCTTTGGGCAGAAAATCCAGCAGAATAACATCGTCCATGCCTTCATAATGAATGCGTTCGAGTTCGCTGGCATTGCCAGAAACCAGCCACGGCGCATGACCTTCTACCGGAACATAGCGACGCTTATATAAAAAGATTTGGCTGTCTTCGGCCTGGGCGTTAACAAACGTCATTAAGGAGCCTGGTGGGCAATAAAGATAGCCACCTTCGCTTAAGGCAAATGTTTTACCTTCGGCTTTGGCAGTGATATTTCCAGAGATCACATACAGGAACGTTTCAATGCCTTCGCCCCCGAAGCCCTGTTGGTTGCCACCGTTTTGATGCAGTGTGACCAGATAATCAACAAAAGAGGCACCCAGCTTTGGCGTGGAGAGGATTGTCGCGTCACAATTTTCAAAGCCCGGAATAATATTTTTTACCAGACCGTCCGGGGTTAGCAGCGCGAAATTACCGTGTTTCACAATCGCACGGTTAGCCAGTAAATCATCGCGGTAACCGGTGACGTTATTTAAATATCCCATTTATAACTCCTTATTTCTGCCAGGCAAGTTGATAAAGCATGAGTGCCAACGTTTTGACCCCTTCGGCAAGGTCGGTAATATTGGTGCGTTCTGCCGGGTTATGGCTGATCCCGTTGATGCTGGGGATAAAAATCATGCAGGTCGGCACGCGCGGCGCGAAAATTTGTGCGTCGTGCCCGGCACTACTGTGCATCACCCGGTAATTCAGTTTTTCGCGTTCACACAATTCTGTCAGGGTGGCGACCAGTTCCTTGTTCATCGGCACGGGTTCTTCGTCCATCCATAAATCGATATCAATACCAATGTCCATTTCATCGCAAATCGCCCGCATGTCGTTTTCTAACTGTTGGGTGAAATCGCGCAGCACGGCAGCATCGGTATGGCGACAATCAATGGTGAACGTGGTTTTACCCGGCACCACATTCACCGTATTCGGGCGCGGCTCTACTTTGCCAAAGGTCAGAACCAGCGGATCGCCCATCTTTTTCGCTTTTTCGACAGACTGATGGCAAATGCGACTGAAAGCGTAAACCGTATCACGACGATAACCCATCGGCGTGGTGCCTGCATGGTTTGATTCGCCGTTCAGCGTCACCGTATAGCGACGCTGCCCGACAATTGCATTCACCACGCCAATTGACTGCCCATTGCTTTCCAGCACACAGCCCTGTTCAATATGCAGTTCAACAAAGGCTTTAATATCCTGACGCGGAGTTAGTGGGGCGTTCGGCAGAGTAAATCCGCAAGCCTTCATCGCATCGACAAAACTATTTCCTTTGGCATCACAGATATTCCGCACGTCGTCAGGATTCGCCAGCCCAAAGATATTTTTACTGCCCCAGAAGACATACGGGAAGCGGCTGCCTTCTTCTTCTGCCATCGCCACCACTTCGACCGTACGTAACGGCGCGCCGTATTGCGTTTTCAGCCAGTCAATTGCCAGCCACGCCGCCAGCGCGCCGAATTGCCCGTCGAGGTTACCGCCGTTAACCACGGTATCGATATGCGAACCGCTCAGAACCACTTCTTGTGGATATTCGGTGCCACTCAGGCGACCATATAAATTCCCCACTTCATCGAAACGTGTTTCCAGCCCGCTTGCTGCCATTCTTTTTTTAAATTGCTGCTGAGTTTCCAGCCATTCCGGCGAATAAAGTAAACGGGTCATCCCACCCGTTGGGTCAGCGCCAAAAGAGGAAAGCCAGGGCAGCGTTTCTTCTATGGCTTGACGGAAATGTGTAATCATAAGAAAGTCCTGTCTCAATAATTATTGCGCAAAGGGATTTTTCGTTTCGTATGACGTGTTATAAAGCGCGTCAGAAATTAAATACTGGTAAATATCATCAACAATTTCGATGCCTTCGACGGCGGCTTTGCGTTGTTTAATATCCTGATCCTGTCCGGGATAATAAACCTGGTTAAAACCGGGCGCGGGGGTTATGGCATTTAATTCGCGCATGGTCTGGCTAAGATGTTGACGGAATAGTTCGCTGGAGGAGAAAAAGTTCGGGTTAATAACGATATGTAATTGCCCCAAATTACGCCCGGCGTGTAAATCGTCATACATCGAACTAACCTGTCGCCCGAACGGTAAACCGAGTAAGACGCCTGAGAGGACGTCAATCATCATCATCAGGCCATACCCTTTCGGTCCGGCGGCAGGGAGCAGGGCGTTAACTGCAAATGGATCGGTTGTTGGTGCTCCGTTTTTATCGACCGCCCAGGTATCCGGGATAGACATATTACGCGAGCGGGCGTCGAGCACTTTTCCCCATGCCTGTACGGTAGTCGCCATATCAAAGGTAAGGATCTCGTCGCCTTCTCCCGGCGCGGCAAAGGCCAGTGGGTTAGTACCGTAGTAAATTTCCGCGCCGCCAAACGGCACCACCATTGGATCGGACTGGCACATCGAAATGCCAATTAACCCGGCGCGAGCTGCCTGCTGTACAAAATAAGAGATTGCGCCGCTGTGACCCATCCGGCTGATACCGACCACCGCAACGCCTTTTTGCTGGGCGGTTTTGATGGCATGTTCCATACCCATTTTCGCCGCGACCTGTCCGGCAGCATTGTCGGCATGTAAAATTGCCGAACACGGCCCGGTTTCCTCAAGACGAAACTCCGGTTCGCGGTTGGTGCCGCCTTTTGAAATGCGTTCCGCGTAGTATTCCACGCGCACCGCGCCATGAGAGTGGATCCCTCTGGCATCGGCGTAAACCAATACTTCAGCCACGGTTGCAGCGTGCTCACGTTTTAACCCAGCCTGGCAGAGTTTATTCTCGATTAGCTGGTGGAGTGTTTCCCGACTGATTTTCATCTGTCTTCCTTTTTAACGACGGTGTGAAGCATGACTGCAATTAACATACAGGGAAAATATCTGGATTATGTGATCCAGACAGGCAAAAAAATATAGTTAGAATTTATTTGATAATCCGCTCGCTTTTAACCTGGTTTTTAAAACAACCACGCTTATTAAAAAATAACACGTAATAGCCTGGCGGTTATTTGAATTCTTTTGTTAATAATCCCTATGTGATATTCATCACCTTATTTACTCGTTGTCATCGATACCGTAATCGCCACATTAACACTGCTCGTGCAATTGCCATGGGTGCAATTTTTAAGGAGTTGTTATGATCCACGCCTTTATTAAAAAAGGGTGTTTTCAGGATTCGGTCAGTTTAATGATTATTTCACGAAAACTCAGCGAATCAGAAAATGTTGATGATGTTTCCGTAATGATGGGTACGCCCGCCAATAAAGCGTTATTAGATACCACAGGTTTCTGGCATGACGATTTTAATAACGCCACGCCGAACGATATTTGCGTGGCAATTCGTAGCGAAGCGGCGGATGCGGGGATCGCGCAGGCGATTATGCAACAGCTTGAAGAGGCGCTAAAACAACTGGCGCAGGGTTCAGGCAGCAGCCAGGCGTTGACGCAGGTGCGTCGCTGGGACAGTGCCTGTCAGAAATTACCCGACGCCAGTCTGGCGCTGATTTCAGTGGCTGGCGAGTATGCGGCGGAGCTGGCGAATCAGGCGCTGGATCGCAACCTCAACGTGATGATGTTCTCTGATAACGTCACGCTGGAAGATGAAATCCAACTTAAAACCCGCGCGCGGGAAAAAGGCTTGCTGGTGATGGGGCCGGACTGCGGTACGTCGATGATTGCCGGCACGCCGCTGGCTTTTGCTAACGTGATGCCGGAAGGCAACATTGGCGTCATTGGCGCTTCCGGTACCGGGATTCAGGAGCTGTGCTCACAGATTGCGCTGGCAGGGGAGGGAATTACCCACGCGATTGGTCTTGGCGGGCGCGACCTCAGCCGTGAAGTGGGCGGCATCAGTGCGCTAACGGCGCTGGAAATGCTCAGCGCAGACGAGAAAAGCGAAGTGCTGGCATTTGTTTCAAAACCACCTGCCGAAGCTGTGCGTCTGAAAATTGTTAATGCCATGAAAGCAACTGGCAAACCGACGGTGGCGCTGTTTTTAGGTTATACCCCGGCGGTGGCCCGCGACGAGAATGTCTGGTTTGCCTCCTCGCTTGATGAGGCCGCACGCCTGGCTTGCCTGCTTTCACGCGTCACGGCGCGACGTAACGCAATAGCACCTGTCAGCAGCGGATTTATTTGCGGTTTGTATACCGGCGGTACGCTGGCTGCTGAAGCGGCGGGATTACTTGCCGGACACCTTGGCGTGGAAGCCGACGATACCCATCAACATGGCATGATGCTCGACGCCGACGGACATCAGATCCTCGACCTGGGCGATGATTTTTACACCGTCGGGCGTCCCCATCCGATGATCGACCCGACCTTACGCAACCTGTTAATTGCCGATCTCGGCGCTAAACCGCAAGTGCGCGTGTTGCTGCTTGATGTCGTGATTGGCTTCGGTGCGACTGCCGATCCTGCCGCCTCGCTGGTGAGCGCCTGGCAAAAAGCCTGTGCCGCGCGTCCAGACAATCAACCACTGTATGCCATTGCCACGGTGACAGGCACCGAACGTGACCCGCAATGCCGCTCGCAACAAATCGCCACGCTGGAAGATGCGGGGATCGCGGTCGTGAGTTCGCTGCCGGAAGCCACCTTGCTGGCGGCAGCGTTAATTCATCCGCTCTCGCCTGCCACACAGCAACACACACCGTCATTACTGGAAAACGTCGCCGTGATTAACATCGGATTACGCAGCTTTGCGCTGGCGCTACAAAGCGCCAGCAAACCGGTTGTGCATTACCAATGGTCGCCAGTCGCCGGCGGCAATAAAAAACTGGCTCGTTTATTAGAACGTTTGCAATAAGGGGTTCCCATGTTTACATCAGTGGCGCAAGCCAATGCTGCGGTTATCGAACAAATTCGTCGTGCTCGTCCACACTGGCTGGATGTGCAACCGGCTTCTTCACTTATCAGCGAACTAAACGAGGGCAAAACACTGCTTCACGCCGGGCCGCCAATGTGCTGGCAGGAGATGACCGGACCCATGAAAGGGGCATGTGTGGGCGCATGTCTGTTTGAAGGCTGGGCGAAAGATGAAGCGCAGGCGCTGGCAATGCTGGATCAGGGGGAAGTGAACTTCATTCCTTGTCACCATGTGAATGCCGTCGGGCCAATGGGCGGCATTACTTCTGCCAGTATGCCGATGCTGGTGGTCGAGAACGTGACCGACGGCAACCGGGCGTACTGCAACCTCAACGAAGGTATCGGCAAAGTGATGCGTTTTGGCGCTTACGGCGAAGATGTCCTGACTCGCCATCGCTGGATGCGCGATGTGTTAATGCCAGTATTAAGCGCGGCGCTGGGGCGCATGGAGCGCGGTATCGATCTCACCGCGATGATGGCGCAGGGCATTACCATGGGCGATGAGTTCCATCAACGCAATATTGCTTCCTCAGCACTGTTAATGCGTACGCTGGCCCCACAAATTGCTCGCCTCGATCATGATAAACAGCACATTGCGGAAGTGATGGATTTCCTCAGCGTGACCGATCAGTTCTTCCTCAACCTCGCGATGGCCTACTGCAAGGCGGCGATGGATGCTGGCGCGATGATCCGCTCAGGCAGCATCGTCACGGCTATGACCCGCAACGGCAATATGTTCGGGATTCGGGTCAGCGGGCTGGGCGAACGCTGGTTTACTGCGCCTGTAAACACTCCCCAAGGTCTGTTTTTCACCGGTTTCTCGCAGGAGCAGGCGAACCCGGATATGGGCGATAGCGCAATTACCGAAACCTTTGGTATTGGCGGAGCGGCGATGATCGCAGCGCCTGGCGTAACGCGCTTTGTCGGTGCGGGTGGCATGGAAGCGGCCAGAGCGGTATCTGAAGAGATGGCGGAAATCTTCCTTGAACGCAATATGCAGTTGCAGATCCCCGGCTGGGATTTTCAGGGCGCGTGCCTGGGGCTGGATATTCGTCGCGTGGTAGAAACCGGCATTACGCCACTCATCAATACCGGTATCGCCCATAAAGAGGCGGGGATCGGGCAGATTGGCGCAGGCACTGTGCGGGCACCGCTGGCGTGCTTTGAACAGGCGCTGGAAGCACTGGCTGAAAGCATGGGGATTGGTTGAGGAACGCACAATGACGATCATCCATCCTCTGCTTGCCAGCCGTAGTGCACCGAATTATCGCCAGTCCTGGCGGTTAGCGGGCGTGTGGCGGCGGGCGATTAACCTGATGACGGAAAGCGGTGAATTGTTAACACTGCATCGTCAGGGTAGTGGTTTCGGCCCCGGAGGATGGGTGCTTCGCCGCGCGCAATTCGATGCGTTATGCGGTGGATTATGCGGCAATGAACAACCGCAGGTTGTGGCACAAGGGATTCGCCTCGGACGTTTCACGGTTAAACAGCCACAGCGTTATTGTTTGCTGCGTATTACGCCGCCTGCGCATCCTCAACCGCTTGCAGCGGCATGGATGCAACGCGCGGAGGAAACCGGGCTTTTCGGGCCACTGGCGTTGGCGGCAGGCGATCCGCTTCCTGCTGAATTACGCCAGTTTCGCCACTGTTTTCAGGCCGCGCTCAATGGCGTGAAGACCGACTGGCGGCACTGGCTGGGCAAAGGTCCGGGATTAACGCCGAGTCATGATGACACGCTGAGCGGAATGCTGCTGGCGGCCTGGTATTATGGCGCTTTAGATACGCGCTCCGGTCGCCAGTTTTTTGCCTGTTCCGACAATCTTCAACTCGTTACCACAGCGGTGAGCGTCAGTTATTTACGTTATGCCGCGCAAGGATATTTCGCCTCGCCACTCCTGCACTTTGTCCATGCTCTGAGTTGCCCGAAACGTACCGCTGTTGCGATTGATTCGCTGCTGGCGCTGGGGCATACGTCAGGGGCAGATACGCTGCTGGGGTTCTGGCTTGGTCAACAATTATTACAAGGAAAACCATGAAAACACTGGTTGTGGCTCTTGGGGGCAACGCCTTACTCCAGCGCGGCGAAGCGCTGACGGCAGAAAATCAATATCGCAATATTGCCAGTGCTGTACCCGCGTTGACGCGCCTGGCCCGTTCTTATCGGCTGGCGATTGTTCACGGCAACGGGCCGCAGGTGGGGCTGCTGGCGTTACAGAATCTGGCGTGGAAAGAGGTAGAACCGTATCCGCTGGATGTGCTGGTAGCGGAAAGCCAGGGGATGATTGGCTATATGCTGGCGCAGAGCTTGAGCGCACAGCCGCAGATGCCGCCTGTCACGACGGTGCTGACGCGCATTGAGGTTTCGCCTGATGATCCGGCGTTTTTGCAGCCAGAGAAGTTTATCGGTCCGGTTTATCAGCCAGAAGAACAAGAGGCACTGGAAGCGGCTTATGGCTGGCAGATGAAACGTGATGGTAAATATTTGCGCCGGGTGGTGGCGTCTCCGCAACCGCGTAAAATTCTCGACAGCGAAGCCATTGAGTTGTTGCTCAAAGAGGGGCATGTGGTGATTTGCAGTGGCGGCGGCGGTGTGCCTGTGACGAAAGACGGGGCAGGGAGTGAAGCAGTGATTGATAAAGATCTCGCCGCTGCGTTGCTCGCTGCGCAGATTAACGCCGATGGGCTGGTGATCCTCACCGATGCTGACGCGGTTTATGAAAACTGGGGAACGCCGCAGCAACGCGCCATTCGCCGTGCCACACCGGATGAGTTAGCGCCATTTGCCAAAGCCGATGGTTCGATGGGGCCGAAGGTAACGGCGGTGAGTGGCTATGTCAGAAGCCGTGGCAAACCTGCGTGGATTGGGGCGTTATCGCGGATTGAAGAGACGCTGGCGGGCGAAGCGGGGACCTGTATTTCGCTGTAGTCGTAGGCATTAGACATTTGTGCCTGATGCGACGCTTGACGCGTCTTATCAGGCCTACAATGGGTACCGGAGCGTTAAGCCGGATAAGGCGTTCACGCCGAATCCGGTAAGAATATGTGCACCAGGTTAACTGAACTTACTCTGCGCCCAAATCACGCCACTGGCATACTCCGGCGGCAGCAGCGGGATTAAGGCTTCCAGCGTCGCGGTCAGACGCGATGTGTCGCTGTCGGTCAAATTCAGATGCCCCACTTTACGCCCCGGACGGACTTCTTTGTCGTACCAGTGCAGATGCACTAGCGGCAGTTTCAGCCAGTCATAATTCACATCGCTACCAATCAGGTTGATCATCACCGACGGGCTATTCACTACCGGTTGCGGTAACGGCAGATCGGTAATCGCCCGCAGATGCAGCTCAAACTGGCTGATGCTGGCACCGTTTTGCGTCCAGTGACCACTGTTATGCACACGCGGAGCTAGTTCGTTGATCAGCAGACCTTGCGGGGTGACAAAACACTCCATCGCCATCACGCCCACATAGCCCAGCTCCTGCATAATCGCCGACAGCATCTCTTCGGCCTGCGCCTGCTGCTGCGCGTTGGCCTGCGGGAAAGCGACGCTGGTGCGCAAAATACCGTCCTGATGCAGGTTATGCGTCAGCGGATAAAACACGGTGCTACCATCAAAGCCGCGCGCGCCAACCAGCGACACTTCGCCAGAGAAGTTTATGCCCTGCTCGACAATACATTCGCCGTAGCATTCAGCCGGTAACTGTTCGGTTTCATCGGCGCGTAAACGCCATTGACCGCGTCCGTCATAGCCACCAGTGCGACGCTTAACAATCGCCAGCTCACCTAAACGATCAAACACCGCAGGCCACTCGCTGCGATCGGCAAGTAACTGCCACGGTGCGGTCGGTAGGTGAAGCTTGTCGAAAAGCTGCTTCTGAGTCAGACGGTCAGCAATAATCGGGAATACATCGCGGTTCACAAAGGCCGGATGGCGCGCCAGCTCGCGGGTTAATGCGGTTTCCGGCCAGCGTTCGATCTCAGCGGTAATCACACTTTGTTGAAAAGGCACCGCCGCCGGTTCAGCGTCCAGCCCGACTGGCCAGACAGCAATGCCTAACGGTTCGCCTGCCTGACGCAGCATACGGCCTAACTGCCCGTTACCGAGGACGCAAACCTGTTTCATGCCGCACCTCGCGGGTCCGGGTTTTCCAGCACTTCGTCAGTCTGGGCTTTGCGCCAGTCATTCAGACGCTGGTGCAGTTCTTTATCATGAGTCGCAAGAATTTGTGCTGCCAGTAACGCCGCGTTTGCCGCGCCAGCTTTACCAATCGCCAGCGTACCCACCGGAATGCCGCGTGGCATTTGTACGATGGAGTAGAGGCTATCGACACCGCTCAGTGCGGCGCTCTGTACTGGCACGCCCAGCACCGGCACCAGCGTTTTGGCGGCAATCATACCTGGCAGGTGCGCTGCGCCGCCTGCGCCCGCAATAATCACCTGATAACCGTTCTCTTCGGCGCTTTCGGCGAAGCTGAACAGTTTATCGGGGGTGCGGTGAGCAGAAACCACTTCAACGTGGTGCGGGACATTCAGGATTTCGAAGATTTCGGCGGCGAACTGCATGGTAGCCCAGTCGCTTTTGGACCCCATCACGATGGCGACACGCGCCGGATTATTTCGGGAAGACATGCGTCTTAAAACTCCTGTGGTGCACAACTCTCGGCTTTAGAGGGTACAGAGAATAGCACGGAAAGAGAGCAAGGAAAACGGTTGCGTGGCTGTGAAATCAGCAAAGTTGCGGGTTTTTTAAAACGGAAAATGAATCAGCTCAACGTCATCCGCCGTGACTTTCACCATTGAACCTTCAGTATGCCAGGCTCCCAGCACGACGCGGAAAGCAGGTTGCTGATTGGCGATAAGTTCATGTACTGCCGGGCGATGGGTATGCCCGTGAATCAGCCATTGCACCTGATGTTTTTCCATCGCACTGACTACCGCGTTTTGGTTAACGTCCATGATCGCCAGCGATTTACTGCTGTTGGCTTCTTTGCTGTTCGCTCGCATTCGCGCGGCAATGCGTTTGCGCACAAACAACGGCAGGGCGAGGAATAGCGTTTGCAGCCAGGGTTTGTGGACTTTGGCGCGAAAAGCCTGATAACCGGCGTCATCGGTGCACAGCGTGTCGCCATGCATAATCAATACCCGGCGACCATACAGTTCGAGCACCTTTTCTTCCGGCAATAACGTCATGCCGCTTTCACGGGCAAAGCGTTTGCCGAGCAGAAAATCACGGTTGCCATGAATGAAATAACAGGGAACACCGGAATCGGACACCGCTTTGATCGCTGCCGCCATCTGGCGATGGAGTGGGTTGGGATCGTCGTCGCCAATCCACGCTTCAAACAGATCGCCAAGAATATACAGCGCGTCGGCCTTGCGGGCTTCTCCCGCTAAAAAACGCAGAAAACCGGCGGTGATCGCCGGTTCTTCCACGCAGAGATGAAGATCTGCAATAAAGAGTGTCGCCACGATTACTCGCTAACGGTCACGCTTTTAATGATGACATCTTCTTTTGGCACGTCCTGATGCATACCGCTACGACCGGTTGCGACACCTTTGATTTTGTCTACCACGTCCATGCCTTCAACCACTTCAGCAAACACGCAGTAGCCCCAACCTTGCAGGCTTTCGCCAGAGAAGTTCAGGAAGTCGTTATCAACCACGTTGATGAAGAACTGTGCAGTTGCAGAGTGCGGTGCCTGAGTACGGGCCATTGCCAGTGTACCACGGGTATTTTTCAGACCGTTGTTGGCTTCGTTTTTGATCGGTTCTTTGGTGGCTTTTTGTTTCATGCCCGGTTCAAAACCGCCGCCCTGAATCATAAAGCCGTTGATAACACGGTGGAAAATGGTGTTGTTGTAAAAACCTTCGCGGCAGTAGTCCAGGAAGTTTTTAACTGTTTCAGGTGCTTTATCGTCAAAAGTTTTGATGACAATATCGCCGTGATTGGTGTGGAAAGTAACCATTTTTGCATCCTGTTCCGTTTGATTGGTGCTTCAACCCAGTTCGGGTCATATATAGGGTGGTGTTATAGCATAACCGCACGATCGGATCATCACGCAATGTATGCTGATTCGCGCGGGAAATATGGGTATTATACGCAACTCAATTACCCACACATGTCTAAACGGAATCTTCGATGCTAAAAATCTTCAATACTCTGACACGCCAAAAAGAGGAATTTAAGCCTATTCACGCCGGGGAAGTCGGCATGTACGTGTGTGGAATCACCGTTTACGATCTCTGTCATATCGGTCACGGGCGTACCTTTGTTGCCTTTGACGTGGTCGCGCGCTATCTGCGTTTCCTCGGCTATAAGCTGAAGTATGTGCGCAACATTACTGATATCGACGACAAAATCATCAAACGCGCCAATGAAAATGGCGAAAGCTTTGTGGCGCTGGTGGATCGCATGATCGCCGAAATGCACAAAGATTTTGATGCTTTGAACATTCTGCGCCCGGATATGGAGCCGCGCGCGACGCACCATATCGCAGAAATTATTGAACTCACTGAACAACTGATCGCCAAAGGTCACGCTTATGTGGCGGACAACGGCGACGTGATGTTCGACGTCCCGACCGATCCGACATATGGCGTGCTGTCGCGTCAGGATCTCGACCAGCTGCAGGCAGGCGCGCGCGTTGACGTGGTCGACGACAAACGCAACCCGATGGATTTCGTTCTGTGGAAGATGTCGAAAGAGGGCGAACCGAGCTGGCCGTCTCCGTGGGGCGCGGGCCGTCCTGGCTGGCACATTGAATGTTCGGCAATGAACTGCAAGCAGCTGGGTAACCACTTTGATATCCACGGCGGCGGTTCAGACCTGATGTTCCCGCACCACGAAAACGAAATCGCGCAGTCCACCTGTGCCCATGATGGTCAGTATGTGAATTACTGGATGCACTCCGGGATGGTGATGGTTGACCGCGAGAAGATGTCCAAATCGCTGGGTAACTTCTTTACCGTGCGCGATGTGCTGAAATACTACGATGCTGAAACCGTGCGTTACTTCCTGATGTCGGGCCACTATCGCAGCCAGCTGAACTACAGCGAAGAGAACCTGAAGCAGGCGCGTGCGGCGCTGGAGCGTCTCTACACTGCGCTGCGCGGCACCGATAAAACCGTTGCGCCTGCGGGTGGTGAAGCGTTTGAAGCGCGCTTTATTGAAGCGATGGACGACGATTTCAACACCCCGGAAGCCTATTCCGTACTGTTTGATATGGCGCGTGAAGTAAACCGTCTGAAAGCAGAAGATATGGCAGCGGCGAATGCAATGGCATCTCACCTGCGTAAACTTTCCGCTGTATTGGGCCTGCTGGAGCAAGAACCGGAAGCGTTCCTGCAAAGCGGCGCGCAGGCAGACGACAGCGAAGTGGCTGAGATTGAAGCGTTAATTCAACAGCGTCTGGATGCCCGTAAAGCGAAAGACTGGGCGGCGGCAGATGCGGCGCGTGACCGTCTGAATGAGATGGGGATCGTGCTGGAAGATGGCCCGCAAGGGACCACCTGGCGTCGTAAGTAATTGCGCTATTGCCGGATGCGAGTTTTCGCATCCGGTTATCGCCTGCGCCACCACAACATTCCCATCAGTAGCATCCCCGGCAACCACACCCACATTAATTCAGAAATAATCACCTGATGCCCGTACGGCGTGGTGTAACGAGACAATGCAAACGGCGCGACTTTAATCACCTGCCAGGGGGCGAAAAAGCGTTCATCTGACCACGGCCACAGCCAGCCAACCCCTTTACCACCAGTGGTTACAGAATCCAGCAAGCTGTGCGATAGCAACGAGACGGTTAAAAACACCCAGCAGCGAATCAGCCCAGCCCTGAACCATCGGCGTCCAATCAGCACACATAACAGCGGGACAACAAACGCAAACACCAGCGAATGGGTAAACCCGCGATGACCAAAAACATTGCCATAAGCAACGCCAAATTTAAACGACAACACGTCGGCATCGGGCAGCATCGCCAGGATGATTCCGGCAAATAACAGACGCGGAGGGATGACTTTCGAACCCAACCCTAAAGCAATGCAAAGGGGAACGGCGGCGTGCGTAACAACGGTTGGCATGATGGTCGCTTCGGCAAAATGTCGATGCTATCAGCATGGATGAACGGGGCGTAGAGGGCAAAAGTCTGAAAAGAGAACCGGCCTGTTGATACAGGCCGGGAAAGGGATCAGGCAACAACCTGTACGCTGTGACCTGCAAAACTCACTGTCTGACCGGCGACGATTTTGCAGCGTTTGCGCGTTTCAACCGCACCGTCGACTTTCACCTGGCCTTCGGCAATCGCGATTTTCGCCTGCGCGCCGCTTTCGCTCCAGCCTTCCAGTTTCAGCAAGTCGCACAGCTCAACGTGCGGATGTTTACCTAAAGAAAATGTCGCCATGTTACTCATCCTGTGGATCATGATATTCAACGCACGCCTGTAGCGTGTTTTCAATCAGCGTGGCAACCGTCATCGGGCCAACGCCGCCGGGAACAGGCGTAATGTATGAGGCGCGTTTAGCCGCGTCTTCAAACACGACGTCGCCCACAACTTTGCCATTTTCCAGACGGTTGATGCCGACATCAATCACAATTGCGCCTTCTTTGATCCAGTCACCGGGAATAAAGCCTGGCTTACCGACGGCAACGATCAATAGATCGGCATTTTCTACGTGGTGACGCAGATTTTTAGTGAAACGGTGAGTCACGGTAGTGGTGCAACCTGCCAGTAGCAGTTCCATGCTCATCGGGCGGCCAACGATATTCGATGCGCCAATCACCACGGCGTTGAGGCCGAAGGTATCAATGTTGTAACGCTCAAGCAGCGTGACAATACCGCGCGGGGTGCAGGGACGCAGACGCGGCGCGCGCTGGCACAGGCGACCGACGTTATAAGGATGGAAACCGTCTACGTCTTTGTCCGGGTGTATACGTTCCAGCACTTTGACGTTATCAATACCCGCCGGTAACGGCAGTTGAACCAGAATGCCATCGATGGTGTTGTCGGCATTCAGCGTATCGATAAGCTCCAGCAGCTCCGCTTCGCTGGTGGTTTCCGGGAGGTCGTAAGAGCGGGAGACGAACCCGACTTCTTCACAAGCCTTGCGTTTGCTTGCGACATAAATTTGCGATGCAGGGTTACTACCCACCAGCACAACGGCCAGTCCTGGTGCCCGCAGTCCGGCTGCAATACGCGCCTGAACTTTTTGAGCAACTTCAGAGCGCACCTGCTGCGCAATCGTTTTACCGTCAATAATCTTTGCTGCCATCAGAGAGAGGATTCCATCTGTTACGTAGGTCGAAGGGGATGCGCCTATTTTGTCAGAAGCGGGGCGCGCTGTCAGGTTTCGTTTCAGATTTATCGCGTGAAGCGACCTCGTGCGAAGGTGAGGCGCACTGTCGCTGAGATTGAAAGCTTCATTTTTCGTCCATGATGGCGTTGTAAATCTGGAACTGACTTATTTCCTTGTCAAAGGATTAAGATAATTTAAGAAATACCTGACAATATAAAAAGAATTTTCAGCCTGGTAATTTACCGCTTCAGGTCTATATTTGTGTTGAATATATTTTGCGCGGAAGTATTCATCTAACGGGGCTCTCTATTTTTTAGAATAGAGTGCATATTTTCAATTAAGACATTCTTAGAGGATAAAAAGGAATTTACTACTATCAGTGTCTTAAATAAAGTAATCGGTTATATACGGATGTGGAGTCGATAAATGAGATTGAAGGAATATATATGAAATTAAGATTTATTTCGTCTGCGCTGGCCGCCGCACTATTCGCCGCTACGGGTAGTTATGCTGCCGTTGTAGATGGCGGTACAATTCACTTTGAAGGCGAACTGGTGAATGCTGCCTGTTCAGTGAATACTGACTCGGCAGACCAGGTTGTCACACTCGGTCAATATCGTACCGATATTTTCAATGCTGTTGGTAATACCTCTGCATTAATTCCATTCACTATACAGTTGAACGACTGCGATCCTGTCGTTGCCGCTAATGCTGCCGTTGCATTTTCTGGTCAGGCGGATGCAATCAATGATAATTTATTGGCCATTGCATCCAGTACTAATACAACAACAGCAACGGGTGTCGGTATTGAAATACTTGATAATACATCCGCAATTCTCAAACCTGATGGGAATAGCTTCTCAACCAACCAGAACTTGATCCCCGGGACCAACGTTCTTCATTTTTCTGCACGTTATAAAGGCACCGGTACAAGTGCATCAGCAGGGCAAGCAAATGCTGACGCGACTTTTATTATGAGATACGAATAATCAAAACCATGTTGTTTTGAATTATATATCACGTCTTATAACAAAGTAATGTACCGGTTGTCTGAAGCGGTATGGTGGCAATGTAAATCGAAATCATGTTCACTTTGTATCATGCCGCTTTATTAAATGAAAAGGGAATGATGTGTTGTAAGAAACCAAAGCAATCATTTCTTTATACTCCTTATTTTTGCCGTCAGGAATACACAAGGCGTATTAACTATGATGACTAAAATAAAGTTATTGATGCTCATTATATTTTATTTAATCATTTCGGCCAGCGCCCATGCTGCCGGAGGGATCGCATTAGGTGCCACGCGTATTATTTATCCCGCTGATGCTAAACAGACTGCGGTATGGATTAGAAATAGCCATACCAATGAGCGCTTTCTGGTCAATTCGTGGATTGAAAACAGCAGCGGTGTAAAAGAAAAGTCATTCATCATTACACCGCCACTGTTTGTTAGTGAACCCAAAAGCGAAAATACCTTGCGTATTATTTACACCGGTCCACCGCTGGCGGCAGATCGTGAGTCTCTGTTCTGGATGAATGTTAAGACGATCCCTTCGGTAGATAAAAATGCATTGAACGGCAGGAATGTTTTGCAACTGGCGATTTTATCGCGCATGAAGTTATTTCTCCGTCCAATTCAATTACAAGAATTACCCGCAGAAGCGCCGGACACACTCAAGTTTTCGCGATCCGGTAACTATATCAATGTTCATAATCCATCACCTTTTTATGTCACCCTGGTTAACTTGCAAGTGGGCAGCCAAAAACTGGGGAATGCTATGGCTGCACCCAGAGTTAATTCACAAATTCCCTTACCCTCAGGAGTGCAGGGAAAGCTGAAATTTCAGACCGTTAATGATTATGGTTCAGTAACCCCGGTCAGAGAAGTGAACTTAAACTAACCGAATCATCTGACAATATCAGAGCTAATTATGAAAATACCCACTACTACGGATATTCCGCAGAGGTATAGCTGGTGTCTGGCCGGAATTTGTTATTCATCTCTTGCCATTTTACCCTCCTTTTTAAGCTATGCGGAAAGTTATTTCAACCCGGCATTTTTATTAGAGAATGGCACATCCGTTGCTGATTTATCGCGCTTTGAGAGAGGTAATCATCAACCTGCGGGCGTGTATCGGGTGGATCTCTGGCGTAATGATGAGTTCATTGGTTCACAGGATATCGTATTTGAATCGACGACAGTAAATACAGGTGATAAATCAGGTGGGTTAATGCCTTGTTTTAATCAGGCACTCCTTGAACGAATTGGCCTTAATAGCAGTGCATTCCCCGAGTTAGCCCAGCAGCAAAATAATAAATGCATTAATTTACTGAAAGCTGTACCTGATGCCACAATTAACTTTGATTTTGCAGCGATGCGCCTGAACATCACTATTCCTCAGATAGCGTTGTTGAGTAGCGCTCACGGTTACATTCCGCCTGAAGAGTGGGATGAAGGTATTCCTGCTTTACTCCTGAATTATAATTTCACCGGTAACAGAGGTAATGGTAACGATAGCTATTTTTTTAGTGAACTCAGCGGGATTAATATTGGCCCGTGGCGTTTACGCAACAATGGTTCCTGGAACTATTTTCGCGGAAATGGATATCATTCAGAACAGTGGAATAATATTGGCACCTGGGTACAGCGCGCCATTATTCCGCTGAAAAGTGAACTGGTAATGGGAGACGGTAATACAGGGAGTGATATTTTCGATGGCGTCGGATTTCGAGGTGTACGGCTTTATTCTTCCGATAATATGTATCCTGATAGCCAGCAAGGGTTTGCCCCAACGGTACGTGGGATTGCCCGTACGGCGGCCCAGCTAACGATTCGGCAAAATGGTTTTATTATCTATCAAAGCTATGTTTCCCCCGGCGCTTTTGAAATTACAGATTTACACCCGACATCTTCAAATGGCGATCTGGACGTCACCATCGACGAGCGCGATGGTAATCAGCAGAATTACACTATTCCGTATTCGACAGTGCCAATTTTACAACGCGAAGGGCGTTTCAAATTTGACCTGACGGCGGGTGATTTTCGTAGCGGTAATAGTCAGCAATCGTCGCCTTTCTTTTTTCAGGGCACGGCACTCGGCGGTTTACCACAGGAATTTACTGCCTACGGCGGGACGCAATTATCTGCAAATTACACCGCCTTTTTGTTAGGGTTGGGGCGCAACCTCGGGAACTGGGGCGCAGTGTCGCTGGATGTAACGCATGCGCGCAGTCAGTTAGCCGACGACAGTCGTCATGAGGGGGATTCCATTCGCTTCCTCTATGCGAAATCAATGAACACTTTCGGCACCAATTTTCAGTTAATGGGTTACCGCTATTCGACACAAGGTTTTTATACCCTTGATGATGTTGCGTATCGTCGAATGGAGGGGTACGAATATGATTACGATTATGACGGTGAGCATCGCGATGAACCGATAATCGTGAATTACCACAATTTACGCTTTAGCCGTAAAGACCGTTTGCAGTTAAATATTTCACAATCACTTAATGACTTTGGCTCGCTTTATATCTCTGGTACCCATCAAAAATACTGGAATACTTCGGATTCAGATACCTGGTATCAGGTGGGGTATACCAGCAGCTGGGTTGGCATCAGTTATTCACTCTCATTTTCGTGGAATGAATCTGTAGGGATCCCCGATAACGAACGTATTGTCGGACTTAATGTTTCAGTGCCTTTCAATGTTCTGACCAAACGTCGCTACACCCGGGAAAATGCGCTCGACCGCGCTTATGCCTCCTTTAACGCCAACCGTAACAGCAACGGGCAAAATAGCTGGCTGGCAGGCGTTGGTGGGACCTTACTGGAAGGCCACAACCTGAGTTATCACGTAAGCCAAGGCGATACCTCGAATAATGGGTATATGGGCAGCGCCACGGCAAACTGGCAGGCCGCTTACGGTACGCTGGGGGTCGGGTATAACTACGACCGCGATCAACATGACGTTAACTGGCAGCTGTCTGGCGGTGTGGTCGGGCATGAAAATGGTATAACGCTGAGCCAGCCTTTAGGGGATACCAATGTTTTGATTAAAGCGCCAGGCGCAGGCGGTGTACGCATTGAAAATCAAACTGGAATTTTAACCGACTGGCGCGGCTATGCGGTGATGCCGTATGCCACGGTTTATCGGTATAACCGTATCGCGCTTGATACCAATACGATGGGGAATTCCATCGATGTTGAAAAAAATATTAGCAGCGTTGTGCCGACGCAAGGCGCGTTGGTTCGTGCCAATTTTGATACCCGCATAGGCGTGCGGGCGCTCATTACCGTTACCCAGGGCGGAAAACCGGTGCCGTTTGGATCACTGGTACGGGAAAACAGTACCGGAATAACCAGTATGGTGGGTGATGACGGGCAAGTTTATTTAAGCGGTGCGCCATTGTCTGGTGAATTACTGGTTCAGTGGGGAGACGGCGCGAACTCACGCTGCATTGCGCACTATGTATTGCCGAAGCAAAGATTACAGCAAGCCGTCACTGTTATTTCGGCAGTTTGCACACATCCTGGCTCATAAAGGAAATTATCAATGAAGATAATCTGCAGATTATTATTGGCGATGGCATGTTTGTGTCTGGCAAACATATCCTGGGCTACTGTTTGTGCAAATAGTACTGGCGTAGCAGAAGATGAACACTATGATCTCTCAAATGTCTTTAATAGCACCAATAACCAGCCAGGGCAGATTGTTGTTTTACCGGAAAAATCCGGCTGGGTAGGTGTATCAGCAATTTGTCCACCCGGCACGCTGGTGAATTATACATACCGTAGTTATGTCACCAACTTTATTGTTCAGGAAACTATCGATAATTATAAATATATGCAATTAAATGATTATCTATTAGGTGCGATGAGTCTGGTTGATAGCGTGATGGATATTCAATTCCCTCCGCAAAATTATATTCGTATGGGAACAGATCCTAACGTTTCGCAAAACCTTCCGTTCGGGGTGATGGATTCTCGTTTGATATTTCGTTTAAAGGTTATTCGTCCCTTTATTAACATGGTGGAGATCCCCAGACAGGTGATGTTTACCGTGTATGTGACATCAACGCCTAACGATCCGTTGGTTACACCTGTTTATACCATTAGTTTTGGTGGCCGGGTTGAAGTACCGCAAAACTGCGAATTAAATGCCGGGCAAATTGTTGAATTTGATTTTGGTGATATCGGCGCATCGTTATTTAGTGCGGCAGGGCCGGGGAATCGACCAGCTGGTGTCATGCCGCAAACCAAGAGCATTGCGATCAAATGTACGAATGTTGCTGCGCAGGCTTATTTAATAATGCGTCTGGAAGCCAGTGCCGTTTCTGGTCAGGCGATGGTGTCGGACAATCAGGATTTAGGTTTTATTGTGGCCGATCAGAACGATACGCCGATCACGCCTAACGATCTCAATAGCGTTATTCCTTTCCGTCTGGATGCAGCTGCGGCAGCCAATGTCACACTTCGCGCCTGGCCTATCAGTATTACCGGTCAAAAACCGACCGAAGGGCCGTTTAGCGCGCTGGGGTATTTACGCGTCGATTATCAATGAGGTACGGAGAATGAGAAGAGTACTTTTTAGCTGTTTCTGCGGGCTACTGTGGAGTTCCAGTGGATGGGCAGTTGACCCTTTAGGAACGATTAATATCAATTTGCACGGTAACGTTGTTGATTTCTCCTGTACCGTAAACACAGCGGATAAGGATAAGACGGTAGATTTAGGCAGATGGCCTACGACACAATTACTGAGCGCTGGCGATACCACGGCACTCGTCCCTTTTAGCCTGCGGCTGGAGGGATGTCCTCCGGGTTCAGTTGCGATTTTATTTACGGGAACGCCGGCATCTGATGCCAACCTGCTGGCTTTGGATGATCCCGCAATGGCACAAACCGTCGCCATCGAATTACGTAATAGCGATCGCTCCCGGCTCGCACTGGGGGAGGCGAGCCCGACTGAGGAAGTAGATGCAAATGGCAATGTCACACTAAACTTTTTTGCCAATTATCGAGCGTTAGCCAGCGGTGTTCAGCCAGGTGTGGCGAAAGCGGATGCGATATTTATGATCAATTATAATTAATATTATATTAATTCATATAATTTGGCATAGTCGATAAGCTCTACAATTGAATGCAAACCTAGCTTGCCATAAATATTAGATTTATGCGCACTAACTGTTTTATTGCTAAGTAATAACTTATCGGCAATTTCTTTATTGGATAATCCGCTAACCAGATAACGTAATATGGTCACTTCACGATTAGATAGCACCGTGACCGTTGAACTATTCGTACTGCATTTATTGCTTTTTATATAGTTGAGCGTTTCGCTGGGGAAAAAAGTGTATCCGGAGAGGATCATCTGAACGGCGTGAAAAATATCATTTTGATCATTGCATTTACTGACAAAACCGTTAGCACCAGCTTGTATCGCTCTGCCAGCATAAAAGCATTCTGATTTCGATGATAAAAATAATACTTTCACTGTGCTCTGGATTTGTTTGATCCTTTTCAGGAAGGTAAAACCGTCTGTTCCGGGCAAGTCTATATCCATAATGATTAAATCAACAGGACGGGTTCGGAGATAATCGATGGTTATGCGATAATCATCCGTTTTCAGGACAATTTGCAATTCATTGTTTTTTTGCAACAGAACTTCAATAGACATTCTGATGATAGGATGAGTATCCATAATGATCACCGACGTTGGTTTCATAGTTACCAGTCTCATTGGATCGGACAATTTTCCGTTAGGGCGGGAAATTGTACTTTGATACATAAAAATACGGGTTTTCTTGATTCAGACGCGCAGCAATGTGCGTTTGTTTGCCGCTATAGCGAAATAAATCAGAAAATCAGACGCGGTCGTTCACTTGTTCAGCAACCAGATCAAAAGCCATTGACTCAGCAAGGGTTGACCGTATAATTCACGCGATTACACCGCATTGCGGTATCAACGCGCCCTTAGCTCAGTTGGATAGAGCAACGACCTTCTAAGTCGTGGGCCGCAGGTTCGAATCCTGCAGGGCGCGCCATTACAATTCAATCAGTTACGCCTTCTTTATATCCTCCATAATTCCAGAGTGGGACATATTTGGGACATTATCACCAAAAATGTCGTCTATTTTCCTCGCATGCTCTGTCAAATGATTAGGCGCAAGGTGAGCATACCTACGAACCATTTCTATGGACTCCCATCCGCCCATTTCCTGAAGCACTGATAATGGGACGCCTGACTGAATCAGCCAGCTTGCCCAGGTGTGTCTGAGGTCATGGAAACGGAAATCTTCAATTCCTGCACGACGACAAGATGATAGCCATGATGTCTTGCTGTCGATGCGCATCTTCCTGACCGCAGGCGTTGATGTTCCATCTGCTCGCTTAGCCGCCTTGGTATGTACAAACACCCATTTGTGATGCTTGCCTATTTGATCACGCAACACTTTACAGGCGGTATCGTTCAGCGCCACACCAATGGCGCGGTTTGATTTGCTCTCTTCTGGATTCACCCAGGCAACTCGTCGCTGCATGTCGATTTGTTGCCATTCCAGATTTATGATGTTCGACTTTCTCAGACCAGTTGCCAGCGCAAACTTGACGACAGATTTCAGTGGTTCGGGGCACTCCTCAATAAGGCGTTTTGCTTCCTCCTTTTCCAGCCATCTGACTCGCTTGTTTCTGACCGCTGGTATCTTGATGACAGGCGCTTTTTCCAGCCACTTCCAGTCGCGTTCTGCAGCACGGAGAATGGCCTTTATCATGGCAAGATGCTTTGCCTTTGTCTGAGTTGATACTGGCTTTGGTTCATAAACAGGCAGTTCTTTACCTTTCCTGATGGCGGCCTGAACTTTCTGTTTCCATATTTCTTTCGTCTTTCTGTTATGCATTCTGCTTACAGCAGAGTAAATCTTTGCCTCCGAGATATCTTTAAGCCTTATACCCTCAAAATGTTCAAGCCAGAACTCAATCCGGCTTTTATCTGAATCGAGAGATTTTTTATCAGCTTTTTCCTCAAGCCATCTTAGGCAGGCCTCTTCAAAAGTGACATCAGGTAAATCCCCTAGCTTTTCTACTCGCCAGAGTTCTGCTTTTCGCTTGTCGTGCAACTCCTGAGCTTGCCGCTTGTCCTTTGTGCCAAGAGATTCCTTAATTCGTTTCCCGCCCGGGAGCGAATACGAGGCATACCATATTTCATTTCTGCGGAAGAGTGACATTTTCTTTCCTCTGTTATGCCATCACCCGCGCTCACCTTGATAGTATGCAGCGGAGACTGAAGCGCCGCAATGCAGGCTTGTCGCGTTGTGAGGTAAGGAGATTTTGGTTTAGTGGGGTCTTTGCGTGTTGCCTGTAGGCGGCCTGTTCGTATCCAGTTGGTAGCGGTAGGTCTGGATATCTTGAGAAACTGACAGGCCTCATCGAGTGTGAGGCTGTATGATTCCATGGTTACCTCTGCTTTTTGAACGCATGTCACGTAACTTCTTAATGTGTTCTGCCGTTTCGATCTCTTCTGCTATCCGATCTGCATCAGCTTTATTCACAGGTTCAAAGTCATGATTAAAGCGGAACATGCTGGCGATACATGTTCTGCCTTTTCGGATGTAGTGAACTTTGTTGTGGGTAGAACGCAGGATTTTGCAGGGAGTGCCGTGGTGGTCGACGTACCAGGTGTTAGGAAAAATGATTCTGAACATTTTTACACCTCAATTGGACGATGTTGAAATTTGCTGCTTTGAGGCCATCACAGTCCCCATTGTTTGTTCTTAAGTTCGATCTCCTCCTGGCAACTTGCACAAGTCCGACAACCCTGAACGGCCAGGCGTCTTCGTTCATCTATCGGATCGCCACACTCACAACAATGAGTGGCAGATATAGCCTGGTGGTTCAGACGACGCATTTTTATTGCTGTATTGCGCTGTAATTCTTCGATTTCTGATGCTGAATCAATGATGTCTGCCATCTTCCATTAATCTCTGAATTGTTGGTTAATACGCTTGAGGGTGAATGCGAATAATAAAAAAGGAGCCTGTAGCTCCCTGATGATTTTGCTTTTCATGTTCATCGCTCCTTAAAGATGCCGTTTAACATGCCGATCGCCAGGCTTAAATGAGTCGGTGTGAATCCCTCAGCGTTACCGTTTCGCGGTGCTTCTTCAGTACGCTACGGCAAATGTTATTGATGCTCCTGTCTGGTGACAGCCATCGGGCTTGTATTATGTATAAGTTCTGATAAAAGCCTCCGATATATTAAATTTAAATAACGAAATTCATCTTCTTGATAAGTTGTGATAGCATCATTAAAAGTTTCAGTTCGTTGAGCAGGGATTACATGGTAAATCAGCAACAGCAACAGATTAACGAAAATCTAAAAATTGAGGCAATCCGTTGGTATCAGAAGCTGCAGGAGATTACTTATCTTGAAGCAGGACAACACATGCGGGCTTTAAATCAGCTCATGTGGCAAATCCCTAGTTTCGTAATTGCTGTCAATGGTGGGTTGTGGTATGCAACAACACTGGCAAATGAAAGTTCCCTATGGATTATCTTTGCAGTGTTAGCATTGTTTGATTTCACAACAATGATTACACTTTATCGCTTAAGGTCTTTAATTGGTTCGAAAATAGCACTACAAAAAAACATTGAAGATCCTTCAAAAAACTATATTTTAAATGAAATTACTAGAGACGCTGGATTTAAATTGCCCTCTAGCTATGATAATAAGGAAACTGGTTACATAGTAGTGTCGTGCTGGGCAGTAATGCTTATTGTTTGCTTCTTTGTTAATATTGCTGGGGTATATCATCCAAACTTGTTTTCAAAAGACATTTCACATAATACATACAAAGCAACAATTAAAAATATTGAGTCAGGATTATTTATCGAAGCAAAATCAGGATTATCAAAGTGACTTCGTGGAAGTTTTATGACAATAATGCTGATCGCTTATTTGCCGATTATATATCACTTGATTTTTACTCTATCTTTCAGGATGTTGAAGAGTTTATTTTACAATCTAAGGGTGTCTCTTTGGATGTCGGTTCAGGTTCCGGCCGTGATGCTGCTGCGTTAGATGAATTAGGTTATAAAGTAATAGCTGTTGAACCAAGTGAAAAGATGCGAAATTTGGCATCTTCATATTATAAATCTAACCATATTATATGGTTAGATGATTCATTGCCTTTTCTTCATAGTGTTAAAGCAATGAATCTAAAGTTCGACCTTATTTTAGTCAGTGCTGTATGGATGCATCTTTCAAAAAAAGAGCAAAAAATCTCACTAGAGACGCTAACTGATCTTTTAACATTGAATGGGAGAATGATAATTACATTGCGCTTAGGACCTCCCGAACCAGATAGAAACATTAACGTTGTTAATACTGAGGAACTTCTTGAGTTAGCGTCTCAGTTAGGTCTGAAAACATTGCGAGTTACGTCAATAAATAAAGATAGTTTTCAACGTAACCAGATAACTTGGCAGAAAGTTGTATTATCAAAAAATAATGAGTAAATAACTTAGTATTATTCGCACAGACCGTAGCGTGAAGAGCAAACCTCTATATCGAGACTTGCTTTTACAAGATCGTAGACCTTGCCACCGCGCCCTGTTTTTGCCCACTCTACGACTTCATAAACACCCGGAGAATTAAGATCTCCACGAGGACCATAAAATCCTGACCAGTCGATGTGTTGCACATCAGGTTTTAGCCCAAAAAGTTGAATATTTCGACCAAGTGGCAGATTGAACTGTTTCATCCAGCGTTGGCTTATCTCTCCTACGCTCATCCAGTGTACCCATCTACTAGCAAGGCGTACCTTCAACTCCCATTGTTTGTGCTTTTTGATGTGCTCTGGCCAGCGCGCAGCCGTCTCTGCAATTTCCTCTTTGTTGCATAGCACGCAATTCATGCAGCCAACACGAGACGCACCTTGCATATAAAGTGGATTTGGCTTAATTCCGAAATATTTGTGAACTGCGAATACGTCCTCAGCCGTCCATTTGTGGAGCGGCAGGAAGTTGTAGAGAAAATCGGCGTCGCGCATATCGCGGGAAAACCTCTCATATCCAGCGCGCTTAGAGGACTCATCCGCGCGAACACCAGACCATTGTACGATAACATCGCCAGCATCAAGGAGCGGCTTTATGGCTGCGTCGAAAGCTATCTGAATTTTCAGTTCGTCTGTACAGAATCGGTCGCGCAGCATAGGGAACTTGCCATGCAGAAGGGAGCAATCCAAAAAGCTATTACCGGATGGGTGCATAACGGAAAGCGCAGCATCAAGAGCAGTTTCGAACTCAATTCCCCAGCGTTCTGCTGTGCGCTTCCAGGCTTGCCCGAATTTGGTGTCAGAACGTGCGAGGGAAGGCATGACTATGCCACGGTATGCTCCCATGCGGATCATCTGTCGTTTAGACCAGTTTTTTTGCAGATAAATTCGTCGTTTGGCAAAATCTTCTTCAGTGTAAATCCGCTTCACAACCTGCACAGGGCTACAACCGATCTGCTCATGAATGCTCCTGGCGAATTCGACAGTTAGATTATGCTCATTATCCGTGTCTGCCATAACAGCATGTACCTGTTTGCCGAATAATGTGTGCGCCACTGCGAGTGTGGCAGTGCTGTCTTTTCCTGCTGAATAATTCACGATTATCTTATGATCATTAGGGATGCGAAATTCATTTATATATCTGTTGTAGGACTCTTCTATTTCGCGAATTTTCTTGCTGATGTCTGTTGGGACAATAATTATTGCTGCCTCGTTCATACCGCCTCCCGTTTATTATTTATCTCCTCAGCCAGCCGCTGTGCTTTCAGGGGATTTCGGGTAACAGAAAGGCCGGGAAATACCCAGCCTCGCTTTGTAACGGAGTAGACGAAAGTGATCGCACCTACCCGGATATTATCGTGAGGATGCTTCATCGCCATTGTTCCCCAAATACAAAACCAATTTCAGCCAGTGCCTCGTCCATTTTTTCGATGAACTCCGGCACCATCTCGTCAAAACTCGCCATGTAATTTTCATCCCGCTCAACCACGACATAATGCAGTCCTTCACGCTTCATTCGTGGGTCATAGTTGGCAAAGTACCAGGCATCTTTTCGTGTCACCCACATGCTGTTCTGCACCTGGGCCATGTAAGCCGACTTTATGGCCTCGAAACCACCGAGCCGGAACTTCATGAAATCCCGGGAGGTAAACGGGCATTTCAGCTCAAGGCCGTTGCCGTCACTGCATAAACCATCGGGAGAGCAGGCGGTGCGCATACTTTCGTCGCGATAGATGATCGGGGATTCAGTAACATTCACGCCGGAAGTAAACTCAAACAGGGCTCTGGCGTCATTCTCGTACTGTTTTCCCCAGGCCAGCGCCTTAGCGTTAACTTCCGGAGCCACACCGGTGCAAATCTCAGCCAGCAGGGTGTGAAAGTAGGACATTTTCATGTCAGGCCACTTTTTACCGGAGCGGGGTTTTGCTATCACATTGTGAACTTCTGAAGCCGTGATGACGCCGAGTCGTAATTTGTTCCACGCATCATCTCCCTGTTCGACAGCTCTCACGTCGATCCCGGTACGCTGCAGGATAATGTCCGGTGTCATGCAGCCACCTTCTGCTCAGAGGCTTTCTGTTTCAGGAATCCAAGAGCTTTCACTGCTTCGGCCTGTGTCAGTTCTGACGATGCGCGAATGTCGCGGCGAAATATCTGGGAACAGAGCGGCAATAAGTCGTCATCCCATGTTTTATCCAGGGCGATCAGCAGAGTGTTAATCTCCTGCATGGTTTCATCGTTAACCGGAGTGATGTCGCGTTCCGGCTGACGTTCTGCAGTGTATGCGGTATTTTCGACAATGCGCTCGGCTTCATCCTTGTCATAGATACCAGCAAATCCGAAGGCCAGACGGGCACACTGAATCATGGCTTTATGACGTAACATCCGTTTGGGATGCGACTGCCACGGCCCCGTGATTTCTCTGCCTTCGCGGGTTTTGAATGGTTCGCGGCGGCATTCATCCATCCACTCGGTAACGCAGATCGGATGATTACGGTCCTTGCGGTAAATCCGGCATGTACAGGATTCATTGTCCTGCTCAAAGTCCATGCCATCAAACTGCTGGTTTTCATTGATGATGCGGGACCAGCCATCAACGCCCACCACCGGAACAATGCCGTTCTGCTTATCAGGGAAGGCGTAAATTTCTTTCGTCCACGGATTAAGGCCGTACTGGTTGGCGACGATCAGCAATGCGATGAACTGCGCATCGCTGGCATCACCTTTAAATGCCGTCTGGCGAAGAGTGGTGATCAGTTCCTGTGGGTCGACAGAATCCATGCCGACACGTTCAGCCAGCTTCCCTGCCAGCGTTGCGAGTGCTGTACTCATCCGTTTTATACCTCTGAATCAATATCAACCTGGTGGTGAGCAATGGTTTCAACCATGTACCGGATGTGTTCTGCCATGCGCTCCTGAAACCCAACATCGTCATCAAACGCACGGGTAATGGCTTTTTTGCTGGCCCCGTGGCGTTGCAAATGATCGATGCATAGCGATTCAAACAGGTGCTGGGGCAGGCCTTTTTCCATGTCGTCTGCCAGTTCTGCCTCTTTCTCTTCACGGGCGATCTGCTGGTAGTGACGCGCCCAGCTCTGAGCCTCAAGACGATCCTGAATGTAATAAGCGTTCATGGCTGAACTCCTGAAAATGGCTGTGAAAATATCGCCCGCGAAATGCCAGGCTGATTAGGAAAACAGGAAAGGGGATTAGCGATTCAGGCCGTTACCGCGTCCGTCGAGAAAAACTTCCACGAGCAAATCACGGGTATAAGTGCGCTCGATGCCGCGATGCAGATAAAGCCGTCCGCGTAAATTAGCTGATGCAGTCCAGGTACCATCTTTGTGTTTGACCAGCATTCCTGGCATGACCGCACCTCGATTAACGGTCTGCGTTCCGTAATGTTGATGAACCATAAAAACTCCTGCCCGTAAGCTGGGCTGCTGAACATATAGAGACTTCTGCGCGTATTCAGGCGGTGGATGGCCGCCGGTTGTCATAACTAAGTCGCCTCGTTGAAGCGACTAAGGTATGAAATGTTGAGTTGATTTCAGCTGGTCACACCGACGTTCACGCGTCCGTTTCACCCCTCGCACTCCCCGAAGCCTGCTGAAATTCAAACTGCGGATCTAAGCGGTCATCGCAACGGTGAATCAGGTGGTTGCCGTATCGTTGTGTTGTTGCGATGAACTTATTTAAAACCATAGTTGTTTTACCGTCAACAACAAAAGTTGTTTTATTGGTTGTTTTAGATATAACTGGTTGTATTTAGGATGGATTTATTTTGTGACTTGAATCGCATAGCGATAACTGAAGCGAGGTTATGGTGGTTTTTTTAACGGTGTGTGTGATGAGGGGAGGGCAAAAGAAAACCCGGCACGGTGACCGGGATTCTTACGCCGTTAGGTAAAGATATTATTGCGGTGGCTTAATATTACTACCTAGAGCAAAGATAGGAATTAGTTCTTTACTGAATGAGCACAATGCCCAGTTGATAATTTTTAATTGGTACTACCCATGCTTCCTATATGTCTGCGGCATGCTCCCAATAACCTTACCGAAGATGAACACCCGGTTCATCTCGTCTTTCTCGATCGGGTCCCACGGTGAGTAGCTTTTGTTATCAGAGATGACCAGCAGCTTATCCTTCATCATTTGCAGGCGCTTTACATGGGCTGTGTCGTCGTACAGAAACGCATAGATACCATCACCGTCGAAAGATTTAACTGTGATATCAACGAACAGCAGATCACCTGGTTCGATCGTTCCTGACATGCTGTCACCACGCACGTTAATGATGCGGATATTTTCCGCCTTCCTACCATCGAACATATGACGAGCATCGTCAAACGAGTACTCAACCGAGCGTAGAACTTCTACAAACTCACGGTTGATGACTCCCGGCCCAGCACTGACTTCTATATCAAGAACGTCAATCTTGAAGTATTTGGAATGGCTGACAGTTGATTGTATTGGTTGCACTGTACTGTCTGACATATTTCCAACGCCAGAAGATAACCATTCTGCGCGCACACCCAAAGCGTTCGCGATCTCCACGATTTTAGTTGTTTGATTAGCTTTCCCTGTTTCGATTTTCTGAATAGCAGCTTGGCTAACCCCGACCAAATCCCCAAGCGCCTTTTGTGTAAGGCCTCGCGCTAATCTGGCTTCTTTAAGTCTTTCTGAGAGTGTTGTTTTCATAGTCCAAATGTACAACCAAGGTTTTATTCCATCAAACGAAAATGGTTGTTGACTAAAAACAACCATGGTTTTAATCTTGATTCAAATTAACCACGGAGGTTGTTATGAACCCAGCTATCAAAACAGCGATCAATATCGTTGGTTCACAAAAGAAACTGGGCGCTGCTTGCGAAGTTTCACAGCAGGCCGTCTATAAGTGGCTTCACAACAAAGCAAAGGTATCCCCTGAACATGTCGGCAGCATTGTTACGGCTACTGGTGGAGTAGTGAAGGCATACCAGATTCGCCCGGATCTTCCGAAGTTGTTTCCACACACCGAAAAGAACGCAGCTTAAATTTCCATTTCACGCTCTTTAACAATAAGCAATCAACTTAACAGTCAATTCAAACTAAAGGAGTCAATTATGCAACCACTTACATACCAACAGACTAGCGGATTTAGCCCGACTGCGGTGATAAATCGTTCTCAAACAAAACAGGTGCCAGGCCACGAAAAAATCCGTGATGCCGTCCGCGCTTGGTCTGCTGAAGATAATCAGGATGTAGTTGCCGCACTCATTGTGAATGAGTATCGAGCACAGGGCGGCGGCACCATCGATTTTCCTGATGATGTCAGTCGTGCACGCCAGAAGCTGTTCCGCTTCCTCGATAACAAATTCGATTCTGAAAAATACCGAAATAACGTGCGTGAACTGACCCCGGCAATTCTGGCGGTACTACCGCTGGAATATCGCGGCCACCTGGTTGAGCAGGATAGCTTCATGGCTCGGCTGGCTGAAATGGAAAAGGAACTCAGTGAGGCAAAGCAGGCGGTCATTCTCAACGCACCACGCCACCAGAAACTGAAGGAGATGAGTGAAGGCATTGTGTCGATGTTTCGAGTGGACCCGGATCTGGCTGGTCCATTGATGGCGATGGTCACCACCATGCTGGGGGCAATATGACAGGTTCAAAAATGGCGAAAGTCGGTCTGCGGGAACAGAACCGACTTTCAGGTGCAAATCGTAACACACTCATTGCGGGAGGAATTATGGCAAACACTGCTGAGATATTCAATTTTCCAGTGCCGGATGCGGCACAAAAGGAGCCGCGCGTGGCAGATCTCGATGATGGTTATACGCGCATTGCAAATGAGTTGCTGGAAGCTGTGATGCTGGCCGGATTAACACAGCACCAGCTTCTGGTCTTTCTGGCTGTCATGCGCAAAACATATGGCTTTAATAAAAAACTGGATTGGGTTAGCAACGAGCAACTTTCCGAATTAACCGGGATATTGCCGCACAAGTGTTCTGCTGCAAAAAGTGTTCTGGTAAAGCGTGGGATTTTTATTCAGAGCGGGCGGAATACCGGCATTAATAATGTGGTCAGTGAATGGTCAACATTACCCGAATCAGGTAAGAAAAATAAAGTTTACCTGAAAGAGGTAAATTTACCTGAATCAGGTAAAAAAAGTTTACCCAAATCAGGTAAAGGCGTTTACCCGAATCAGGTAAACACAAAAGACAAACTAACAAAAGACAATATAAAACCTTTTTCGTCCGAGAATTCTGGCGAATCCTCTGACCAACCAGAAAACGATCTTCCTGTGGTGAAACCGGATGCTGCAATTCAGAGCGGCAGCAAGTGGGGGACAGCAGAAGACCTGACCGCCGCAGAGTGGATGTTTGACATGGTGAAGACCATCGCGCCATCAGCCAGAAAACCGAATTTTGCAGGGTGGGCTAACGATATCCGCCTGATGCGTGAACGTGACGGACGTAACCACCGCGACATGTGCGTGCTGTTCCGCTGGGCATGCCAGGACAACTTCTGGTCCGGTAACGTGCTAAGTCCGGCCAAACTCCGCGACAAGTGGACCCAGCTCGAAATCAACCGAAACAAGCAACAGGCTGGCGTGACAGCCGGCAAACCAAAACTCGACCTGACGAACACTGACTGGATTTACGGGGTGGAGCTATGAAAAACATCGCCGCACAGATGGTTAACTTTGACTGTGAGCAGATGCGCCGGATCGCCAACAACATGCCGGAACAGTACGACGAAAAGCCACAGGTACAGCAGGTAGCGCAGATCATCAACGGTGTGTTCAGCCAGTTACTGGCAACTTTCCCGGCGAGCCTGGCTAACCGTGACCAGAATGAACTGAACGAAATCCGCCGCCAGTGGGTTCTGGCTTTCCGGGAAAACGGGATCACCACAATGGAACAGGTTAACGCTGGAATGCGCGTAGCCCGTCGGCAGAATCGACCATTCCTGCCATCACCCGGGCAGTTTGTCGCCTGGTGCCGGGAAGAAGCATCTGTTAACGCCGGGCTGCCAAACGTCAGCGAGCTGGTTGATATGGTTTACGAGTATTGCCGGAAGCGTGGCCTGTATCCGGATGCAGAGTCTTATCCGTGGAAATCGAACGCGCATTACTGGTTGGTTACCAACTTGTACCAAAACATGCGGGCCAATGCGCTGACTGACGCGGAATTACGGCGCAAGGCTGCCGATGAACTGACCTGTATGACAGCGCGAATTAACCGTGGTGAGACGATACCTGAACCAGTAAAACAACTTCCTGTTATGGGCGGTAGACCTCTAAATCGTGCACAGGCTCTGGCGAAGATCGCAGAAATTAAAGCTAAGTTCGGACTGAAAGGAGCAAGTGTATGACGGGCAAAGAGGCAATTATTCATTACCTGGGGACGCATAAGAGCTTCTGTGCACAGGACGTTGCCGCGGTAACAGGCGCAACCGTAACCAGCATAAATCAGGCTGCGGCTAAAATGGCGCGGGCAGGAATCCTGGTCGTTGATGGTAAGGTCTGGCGAACGGTGTATTACCGGTTCGCTACCAGAGAAGAACGGGAAGGAAAGGTGAGCACGAATCTGATTTTTAAGGAGTGTCGCCAGAGTGCCGCGATGAAACGGGTATTGAGGGTATATAAAAGAACATCAATGGGTACACAATGATGAAACAGGTGAGTTGAGTTCAAACTGTAGTACAATTCTCTCCAGTTTGAACAGGAAAGAATATGCTATGAACCCTTATATTTATCTTGGTGGTGCAATACTTGCAGAGGTCATTGGTACAACCTTAATGAAGTTTTCAGAAGGTTTTACACGGTTATGGCCATCTGTTGGTACAATTATTTGTTATTGTGCATCATTCTGGTTATTAGCTCAGACGCTGGCTTATATTCCTACAGGGATTGCTTATGCTATCTGGTCAGGAGTCGGTATTGTCCTGATTAGCTTACTGTCATGGGGACTTTTCGACCAACGGCTGGACCTGCCAGCTATTATAGGCATGATGTTGATTTGTGCCGGTGTGTTGGTTATTAATTTATTGTCACGAAGCACACCACATTAAAATAATTTGTTTCTAAACGACTAAAATATGGAGGCTCTTATATTTATATGAGCCTCGTTTTATGCTTTTTGTTAATGTCTTTATTTTTTATGTATTCTTTTGTGCTTTCAAGATTATGGCGTAAGAAAATTGCAATACGATTATTGTTGTATATTCAAGATAATGTGACCTTAATTGTCTTTTTAAATAAAAATTAAACAAAAATTATATCCCACCACTAAGGTTTATAAAAGCATACGTTAGCAGGTGTCACCATGAAAAAAGCCATAGCATATATGCGATTTTCATCACCAGGTCAGATGTCTGGTGACTCATTAAACCGACAGAGAAGACTTATTGCTGAATGGTTAAAGGTAAATAGTGATTATTATCTTGATACCATAACATATGAAGATTTAGGATTAAGTGCATTCAAAGGAAAGCATGCACAATCAGGAGCTTTTTCGGAATTTTTAGATGCTATAGAGCATGGTTATATATTGCCAGGAACTACATTGTTAGTTGAAAGTCTGGACAGACTTTCAAGAGAAAAAGTCGGTGAAGCGATTGAACGTCTGAAATTGATTTTGAATCACGGTATTGATGTTATAACTCTTTGCGACAATACAGTCTATAATATTGACTCTTTGAATGAGCCATATTCATTAATAAAAGCCATACTTATAGCACAAAGGGCAAATGAAGAAAGCGAGATAAAGTCAAGTCGGGTTAAATTATCATGGAAGAAAAAACGGCAGGATGCACTGGAATCAGGTACGATTATGACGGCGTCTTGTCCGAGATGGCTCTCCTTAGATGACAAAAGAACGGCTTTTGTTCCAGACCCCGACAGGGTGAAAACTATTGAGCTAATTTTTAAACTCAGGATGGAAAGGCGCTCATTGAATGCAATAGCCAAGTATTTAAATGATCATGCTGTAAAGAATTTCTCAGGAAAAGAAAGTGCATGGGGACCTTCTGTAATTGAAAAATTATTAGCGAATAAAGCTCTGATAGGTATATGCGTACCTTCATATCGTGCAAGAGGGAAAGGGATAAGTGAAATCGCTGGCTATTATCCCAGAGTCATATCAGATGATTTGTTTTACGCTGTACAGGAAATTCGGTTGGCACCTTTTGGTATTAGCAATAGTAGCAAGAATCCTATGCTAATAAATCTACTTCGAACAGTTATGAAGTGTGAGGCTTGTGGTAATACCATGATTGTTCATGCGGTATCTGGAAGTTTGCATGGCTATTATGTTTGTCCGATGAGAAGATTACATCGATGTGACAGGCCATCAATAAAAAGAGATTTGGTTGATTATAATATCATTAATGAATTGCTTTTTAATTGTAGCAAAATTCAACCAGTTGAAAACAAGAAAGATGCTAATGAAACTTTAGAGTTAAAAATTATTGAGCTTCAGATGAAAATTAATAATTTAATCGTTGCATTGTCTGTCGCGCCTGAAGTTACCGCTATAGCAGAGAAAATAAGACTATTAGATAAGGAATTACGAAGGGCTTCGGTATCATTGAAAACTTTGAAGAGTAAAGGTGTAAATTCATTCAGTGATTTTTATGCTATTGACTTAACCAGTAAAAATGGACGAGAGTTATGCCGTACACTTGCCTATAAAACATTCGAAAAAATCATAATTAATACGGATAATGAAACCTGTGATATCTATTTTATGAATGGCATTGTTTTTAAACACTATCCTTTAATGAAAGTAATATCCGCCCAGCAGGCGATAAGTGCTCTCAAATATATGGTTGATGGTGAGATTTATTTCTAAATAATGATCTCGGATTTTAAGTTATGCTATGGTGATAAAGTGCAAGACAGAATTAATTATCTTTGACGAAACTTAATGGGTAATTACTTTGTTTGCTCCCACAAGCGAGTTTTGTACGGCTGTATTGGGGTAGTAAATGAGCTATACAATCTTAATCATTTGTTAGGTGAGAACTCTTGGTCGCAGATTCAAATACTGAAAATACGTGACAAATTATTATGAGCAAAATGGTGTATGTCACGTATTTTGAATGATAGGTTAAAAAATAACACCGACTTTCGTAGGTATTACTAATAATAAAGCAGAGTTTTTAGATAGTATCAATGTGCTTTGTGTATATTGTGGCAAATAATTGGGTTGGGGGTACAATTGTGATTGCTTTTGCATAAAAATTGCGCCTTTATGCATAATGAGATAAAGGAATATCAAATAAAATAACGATAGGTCATAACAAAGAGGTTTTTATGAAAACACTTATCGTTTCAACTGTATTGGCATTCATAACATTTTCTGCGCAGGCTGCAGCATTTCAGGTCACTAGTAATGAAATAAAAACAGGAGAGCAACTTACAACGTCTCATGTCTTTTCTGGATTTGGGTGTGAAGGTGGTAATACATCGCCCTCATTAACCTGGTCTGGTGTTCCTGAAGGTACCAAAAGCTTTGCCGTAACTGTATATGATCCAGATGCACCTACAGGCAGTGGTTGGTGGCATTGGACTGTTGTTAATATTCCAGCAACAATAACATATTTGCCCGTTGATGCAGGGAGACGTGATGGAACAAAACTGCCGACTGGTGCTGTTCAAGGCCGAAATGATTTTGGCTATGCTGGGTTTGGTGGCGCGTGTCCTCCTAAAGGAGATAAACCACATCATTACCAGTTTAAAGTATGGGCTCTAAAAACTGAAAAGATTCCTGTAGATTCTAACTCCAGCGGAGCGTTAGTTGGTTATATGCTTAATGCTAATAAAATCGCAACCGCTGAGATAACACCAGTTTATGAGATAAAGTAGGGTGAGAGTATGCTGGCAAGAGGTAAGACTAACTTAAAGATCGAAGAAATACGGATGCATAAACATCATGAGATTCATAGGGTTAAGCCTCTTATGCCAGCTTTGTGTCGTATCCGTCAGGGAAAGAAAGTTATCAATTGGGAGACGCATACTTTAACTGTTGATAATAATCAAATAATATTATTTCCTTGTGGTTATGAATTTTATATTGAGAATTATCCTGAAGCAGGGCTTTATCTTGCAGAAATGCTTTACTTACCCATTGATTTAATTGAGAGTTTCCAAAAACTTTATACGGTAACTGATCAAATACGTAACAAAACAAGTTTCTTTTTACCTCAGAATCCTGAGTTAATATATTGTTGGGAGCAACTAAAAACATCTGTTTCCCGAGGCTTCTCAACTAAAATTCAGGAGCACTTAGCAATGGGCGTTCTACTTTCGTTAGGAGTGAATCATGTTAATCATTTACTTTTATCATATAGTAAACAATCATTGATAAGTCGTTGTTATAACCTGCTGCTATCCGAACCCGGCACAAAATGGACAGCAAACAAGGTTGCTCGATATCTCTACATTTCTGTTTCTACATTACATCGCCGTCTAGCAAGCGAGGGGGTAAGTTTCCAAAGTATACTGGACGATGTGAGGTTAAATAATGCGTTGTCTGCTATACAAACGACGGTAAAACCTATAAGCGAGATTGCCAGAGAAAATGGTTATAAGTGTCCTTCTCGTTTTACTGAAAGATTTCATAATCGTTTTAATATAACACCAAGAGAGATAAGAAAAGCTTCCAGAGAGTAAAAGTGTTTTAAGAAGGAGCAATTCTATCGATTTTGATTTTGGGAAATCAACACGGCATAATTATGTCACCGGAGCCTGAACAACTCCGGTGACTTCTGCGCTAAACGGGGACGTTTATGCGCACATACAATCCAAACTCTCTTCTCCCTTCACAGATGCAGAAATGCACCTGCAATTCTTTGCATCTAGCGTTTGACCTCTGCGGAGGTGAAGCGTGAACCTCTCACAAGACGGCATCAAATTACATCGCGGTAACTTCATCGCTATCGGCCAGCAGATCCAGCCTTATCTGGAGAACGGAAAATGCTTTCGCATGGTGCTTAAACCGTGGCGTGAGAAACGCAGTCTTTCCCAGAATGCACTCAGCCACATGTGGTACAGCGAAATCAGTGAATACCTCATCAGCAGGGGGAAATCGTTCGCTACCGCAGCATGGGTAAAAGATGCTCTCAAACACACATACCTCGGTTATGAAACCAAGGACCTGGTTGATGTCGTAACCGGCGAAATCACTACTATCCAGTCGTTACGCCATACCTCCGATCTCGATACCGGAGAGATGTATGTCTTCCTGTGTAAGGTTGAAGCCTGGGCGGTGAATATTGGCTGCCACCTGACTATTCCGCAGAGCTGCGAGTTCCAGCTGCTGCGCGACAAGCAGGAGGCGTAATGGCTACACCGCTTATTCGTGTCATGAACGGACACATCTACAGAGTACCAAATCGTCGTAAGCGTAAGCCTGAGCTGAAACCATCCGAAATACCAACACTGCTCGGATATACCGCCAGCCTGGTTGATAAAAAATGGTTGCGACTGGCAGCAAGGAGGAATCATGGCTGACTTGAGAAAAGCAGCGCGTGGTCGGGAATGCCAGGTAAGAATCCCTGGCGTATGTAATGGCAATCCTGAAACGTCAGTACTGGCACATATCCGGCTGGCTGGATTGTGCGGTACCGGTATCAAACCGCCAGACCTGATTGCCACCATTGCATGTTCTGCCTGCCACGACGAAATCGACCGTCGCACGCATTTTGTTGACGCTGGATATGCAAAAGAATGTGCGCTGGAAGGTATGGCGAGAACACAGGTTATCTGGCTGAAAGAGGGGGTAATTAAGGCGTGAATACTTACTGCATCACACTACCCTGGCCGCCGAGCAATAATCGCTATTACCGCCATAATCGCGGACGCACGCATATCAGCGCAGAGGGGCAGGCATACCGCGATAATGTCGCCCGAATCATTAAAAACGCAATGCTGGATATCGGCCTGGCTATTCCTGTGAAAATCAGCATTGAGTGCCACATGCCGGATCGCCGTCGCCGTGACCTTGATAATCTGCAAAAGGCCGCTTTTGACGCACTCACCAAAGCAGGTTTCTGGCTGGATGATGCTCAGGTCGTTGATTACCGCGTTGTGAAGATGCCTGTTACCAAAGGTGGGAGGCTGGAACTGACCATCACCGAAATGGGGAATGAATGATGTTTGAGTTTAATATGGCAGAACTTCTTCGCCACCGCTGGATGCGCCTGCGCTTATATCGTTTCCCCAGTTCTGTTTTGACCGATTACCGAATACTGAGGAATTACGCCAAAACCCTGACAGGAGCAGGAGTATGAAGTCAGAGATAACAATCAACTAATACTGTTTTATTGATTTTTGCTTGTAATTGGCGTTCTGGTCTGATTTTTGTGGAGTAAGTTGATGCGTGATATTCAGATGGTTCTTGAGCGTTGGGGAGCGTGGGCGGCTAATAATCATGAAGATGTGACCTGGTCGTCCATTGCCGCCGGTTTTAAGGGATTAATTCCTTCAAAAGTAAAATCTCGCCCGCAATGTTGTGACGATGACGCGATGATCATTTGCGGGTGCATGGCCCGTCTGAAAAAGAACAACAGCGATTTGCACGATTTATTAGTAGATTATTATGTAGTCGGTATGACATTCATGTCACTGGCAGGTAAGCATTACTGCTCTGATGGTTATATCGGGAAAAGGTTACAGAAGGCTGAGGGTATAATTGAAGGGATGTTAATGGCATTAGATATCCGGTTAGAGATGGATATCGTTGTTAATAACTCTAATTAATATGCCAATTGTTTACTAAAAATTATTAAAAATGGGGCGTTGAGACGCCCCCAAAAATAAAGGGTAATATATAACAGAAGGTTTATATAGTTAGAAGCAAGGTTGTGCTCCTAAAGGAAGTGGCTTGAGGGAGCCACTTATATGTTGGGGAGGCAAAGCCTCCCGCAACATATCTTTTTCGTAATCAGATTAGAACTGATACACCAGACCTACAGCGACGATGTCGTCGGTATCAATACCAGCTGTTTTGGTAAACTTACTATCGTCAATTAAGTTGATTTTGTAATCAACAAAAGTGGACATGTTTTTATTAAAGTAGTAAGTAGCACCGACATCGACATACTTGACTAAGTCTCGGTCACCATGAACACCAAGGTCTTTACCTTTTGACTGAAGGTAAGCAACAGATGGTCGCAGACCGAAGTCAAACTGATATTGTGCTACTGCTTCAAAGTTTTGTGCTTTGTTTGCAATATGGTTATTACCAAAAACGGTCATATTCTGAGTTTCAGAATATGTGGTAGCCAGATAGATATTGTTCGCATCATATTTCAGGCCTGCAGCCCATACTTCCGCATTTTTGCCGGAGGCATTGAATTTGCTCTTACCATAGGCGACCTGACCGTCAGTGCGATCTGATTTAGCATAGGTTGCACCCACGCCGAATCCTTCATACTCATAAGTAGTGGAGAAACCGAAACCATCACCATTGGCTTCAGTTACGTCAGTGCGGTCATTTTTACCCTGATACTGAGCAGCAAAGTTCAGGCCATCGACCAGACCAAAGAAGTCGTTGTTACGATAGGTTGCAACACCAGTGGTGCGACCAGTCATGAACACATCTGTTTGGGTCCAGGTATCGCCACCGAATTCTGGCAGAACGTCAGTCCACGCACCGATGTCGTATGCTACACCGTAGTTACGGCCGTAATCGATTGAGCCGTAGTCACCGAATTTCAGGCCTGCAAATGCAAGACGGGTTTTGTCTTTGGAGGAACCTTGAGATTCAGCGCGGTTGCCTTTGAATTCATATTCCCACTGACCGAAACCAGTCAGTTGATCGTTGATTTGGGTTTCACCTTTGAAGCCAAGACGGGCATAAGTAGTATCACCATCATCTGCATCATTAGAGGAGAAGTAGTGCTTAGCATTAACTTTCCCGTACAGATCCAGCTTGTTACTGTCTTTATTATAAATTTCAGCTGCCTGAGCAGACATCGCCATCAGTACTGATGCAGCTACAGCAGAAATTGCCACTGTTAATTTTTTCATCGTGAGCCCTTTTTTTTGAACTATTATTAAAAAATGATGTCACTGCGCGATAAATATTCATCTAATCAATGTGATTATTTCAAGATGTAAGTTTTGGTTTCTCGTTTGATTTGTGAAGTAGATCTCTATTTTTATCTGAACTTTTTTCTATCGAAACCTATTTATGGCTCTTATTTGAACAAAAATAAACCTATTAGCTAATTTATATTAATGGCTGTTATTTATGGGGGTTCTATAATTCGGTGGTTTAATTTAAATCAACTAAAAATAACGCCGGAAATTATTTATTGGTTATTTGTTGAGGTTTTCTTATATATTTGTGGTGGTGTTTTGAACACTCGGTAGCATTCTCATAAATATCATTCAGTGGTTTACGTACGTAAAAAATTGGTTATGCTGTTAAGAGTGGTTACTTCGTCACACAGCTTAAACCCGCCGTCGAGCTGGTTTTTCCATTTTTTGAGTCTCGATATTAGCTGATAACTCAATACCTGAGTTATTCACTGACTCCGAGTCTGTTACGTTTCTGCTTTTTTGCGATACGTTGTATTCCCTCAATTTACACCCGCTTTGTCTGCGAGGTGGGGTTATGAAATCCATGGATAAGTTAACAACGGGTGTCGCCTATGGCACCTCAGCAGGTAGTGCCGGTTACTGGTTTTTACAGCTGCTCGATAAAGTCACGCCCTCACAGTGGGCAGCAATAGGTGTGCTGGGTAGCCTGGTATTTGGCCTGCTGACGTACCTGACAAACCTTTATTTCAAGATTAAAGAAGATAAGCGCAAGGCTGCGAGAGGTGAATAATGCCTCCATCATTACGAAAAGCCGTTGCTGCTGCTATTGGTGGCGGAGCAATTGCTATAGCATCAGTGTTAATCACTGGCCCAAGTGGTAACGATGGTCTGGAAGGTGTCAGCTACATACCATACAAAGATATTGTTGGTGTATGGACTGTATGTCACGGGCATACAGGAAAAGACATCATGCTCGGTAAAACGTATACCAAAGCAGAATGCAAAGCCCTCCTGAATAAAGACCTTGCCACGGTCGCCAGACAAATTAACCCGTACATAAAAGTTGATATACCGGAAACAACGCGCGGCGCTCTTTACTCGTTCGTTTACAACGTGGGCGCTGGCAATTTCAGAACATCGACGCTTCTTCGCAAAATAAACCAGGGCGATATCAAAGGCGCATGTGATCAGCTACGTCGCTGGACATATGCTGGCGGTAAGCAATGGAAAGGTCTCATGACTCGTCGTGAGATTGAGCGTGAAATCTGTTTGTGGGGTCAGCAATGAACAGAGTAACCGCGATTATCTCCGCTCTGGTTATCTGCATCATCGTCTGCCTGTCATGGGCTGTTAATCATTACCGTGATAACGCCATTACCTACAAAGCCCAGCGCGACAAAAATGCCAGAGAACTGAAGCTGGCGAACGCGGCAATTACTGACATGCAGATGCGCCAGCGTGATGTTGCTGCACTGGATGAAAAATACACGAAGGAGTTAGCTAATGCGAAAGCTGAAAATGATGCTCTGCGTGATGATGTTGCCGCTGGTCGTCGTCGGTTGCACATCAAAGCAGTCTGTCAGTCAGTGCGTGAAGCCACCACCGCCTCCGGCGTGGATAATGCAGCCTCCCCCCGACTGGCAGACACCGCTGAACGGGATTATTTCACCCTCAGAGAGAGGCTGATCACTATGCAAAAACAACTGGAAGGAACCCAGAAGTATATTAATGAGCAGTGCAGATAGAGCTGCCCATATCGATGGGCAACTCATGCAATTATTGTGAGCAATACACACGCGCTTCCAGCGGAGTATAAATGCCTAAAGTAATAAAACCGAGCAATCCATTTACGAATGTTTGCTGGGTTTCTGTTTTAACAACATTTTCTGCGCCGCCACAAATTTTGGCTGCATCAACAGTTTTCTCCTGTCCAATTCCCGAAACGAAGAAGTGATGGGTGATGGTTTCCTTTGGTGTTACTGCTGTCGGTTTGTTTCCAACAGTAAACGTCTGTTGAGCACATCCTGTAATAAGCATTGCCAGAGCGGCAGAAAACAACATTTTTTTCATCTTATTATCCTGCATTGTTAAAAACGGCAGAATCCTATGTGACAACAATTAAACGATAGTTAAATGGATTGATGAAAATTAAAACTATATAGGTGGATGCTCAGCCTATTGGAGGAGGGGGGCACTCAGAATCCTGTGGAATGAAATAAACCGCTCTTTCTGTCCATTACCCTTTTAGCTGCGCTGTATCGTCGCCGTATTCCCGCATTAACCATGACCGTAGCCCGACGGGGAATTCCTTCTGCGTGAGTGTGCGGGAATAATCAAAAACGATGCACACCGGGTTTTACTGTGCTGACAGACGCAGGGTTACCCTCATAGTCGCTTTTCCGGTGCGATGGTGGAAGAAACCGGGATGTTTATTCATCATCACTTTGGATTGATGTATATGCTCTCTTTTCTGACGTTAGTCTCCGACGGCAGGCTTCAATGACCCAGGCTGAGAAATTCCCAGACCCTTTTTGCTCAAGAGCGATGTTAATTTGTTCAATCATTTGGTTAGGAAAGCGGATGTTGCGGGTTGTTGTTCTGCGGGTTCTGTTCTTAGTTGACATGAGGTTGCCCCGTATTCAGTGTCGCTGATTTGTATTGTCTGAAGTTGTTTTTACGTTAAGTTGATGCAGATCAATTAATACGATACCTGCGTCATAATTGATTATTTGACGTGGTTTGATGGCGTAGATGCACGTTGTGACATGTAGATGATAATTATTATCATTTTGCGGGTCCTTTCCGGCGATCCGACAGGTTACGGGGCGGCGACCTCGCGGGTTTTCGCTATTTATGAAAATTTTCCGGTTTAAGGCGTTTCCGTTCTTTTTCGTCGTAACTTAATGTTTTTATTTAAAATACCCCCTGAAAAGAAAGGAAACGACAGGTGCTGAAAACGAACTTTTGGGCCTCTGTCGTTTCCTTTCTCTGTTTTTGGCCGTGGAATGAACAATGGAAGTCAACAAAAAGCAGCTGGCTGACATTTTCGGTGCGAGTATCCGTACCATTCAGAACTGGCAGGAACAGGGAATGCCCGTTCTGCGAGGCGGTGGCAAGGGTAATGAGGTGCTTTATGACTCTGCCGCCGTTATAAAATGGTATGCCGAAAGGGATGCTGAAATTGAGAACGAAAAGCTGCGCCGGGAAGTTGAAGAACTGCGGCAGGCCAGCGAGACAGATCTCCAGCCAGGGACTATTGAGTACGAACGCCACCGACTTACGCGTGCACAGGCCGACGCACAGGAGCTGAAAAATGCCAGAGACTCCGCTGAAGTGGTGGAAACCGCATTCTGTACTTTCGTGCTGTCGCGGATCGCAGGTGAAATTGCCAGTATTCTCGACGGGATCCCCCTGTCGGTGCAGCGGCGTTTTCCGGAACTGGAAAACCGACATGTTGATTTCCTGAAACGGGATATCATCAAAGCCATGAACAAAGCAGCCGCGCTGGATGAACTGATACCGGGGTTGCTGAGTGAATATATCGAACAGTCAGGTTAACAGGCTGCGGCATTTTGTCCGCGCCGGGCTTCGCTCACTGTTCAGGCCGGAGCCACAGACCGCCGTTGAATGGGCGGATGCCAATTACTATCTCCCGAAAGAATCCGCATACCAGGAAGGGCGCTGGGAAACACTGCCCTTTCAGCGGGCCATCATGAATGCGATGGGCAGTGACTACATCCGCGAGGTGAATGTGGTGAAGTCTGCCCGTGTTGGTTATTCCAAAATGCTGCTGGGTGTTTATGCCTACTTCATAGAGCATAAGCAGCGCAACACCCTTATCTGGTTGCCGACGGATGGTGATGCCGAGAACTTTATGAAAACCCACGTTGAGCCGACTATTCGTGATATTCCGTCGCTGCTGGCGCTGGCCCCGTGGTATGGCAAAAAGCACCGGGATAACACGCTCACCATGAAGCGTTTCACCAATGGGCGTGGCTTCTGGTGCCTGGGCGGTAAAGCGGCAAAAAACTACCGTGAAAAGTCAGTGGATGTGGCGGGTTATGATGAACTTGCTGCCTTTGATGAGGATATTGAACAGGAAGGCTCTCCGACGTTCCTGGGCGATAAGCGTATTGAAGGCTCGGTCTGGCCAAAGTCCATCCGTGGCTCCACGCCCAAAGTGAGAGGCACCTGCCAGATTGAGCGTGCAGCCAGTGAATCCCCGCATTTTATGCGTTTTCATGTTGCCTGCCCGCACTGTGGGGAGGAGCAGTACCTTAAATTTGGCGATAAAGAGACGCCGTTTGGCCTCAAATGGACGCCGGATGATCCCTCCAGCGTGTTTTATCTCTGCGAGCATAATGCCTGCGTCATCCGTCAGCAGGAGCTGGACTTTACTGATGCCCGTTATATCTGCGAAAAGACCGGGATCTGGACCCGTGATGGCATTCTCTGGTTTTCGTCATCCGGTGAAGAGATTGAGCCACCGGACAGTGTGACCTTTCACATCTGGACGGCGTACAGCCCGTTCACCACCTGGGTTCAGATTGTCAAAGACTGGATGAAGACGAAAGGGGATACGGGAAAACGTAAAACCTTCGTAAACACCACGCTCGGTGAGACGTGGGAGGCGAAAATTGGCGAACGTCCGGATGCTGAAGTGATGGCAGAGCGGAAAGAGCATTATTCAGCGCCCGTTCCTGACCGTGTGGCTTACCTGACCGCCGGTATCGACTCCCAGCTGGACCGCTACGAAATGCGCGTATGGGGATGGGGGCCGGGTGAGGAAAGCTGGCTGATTGACCGGCAGATTATTATGGGCCGCCACGACGATGAACAGACGCTGCTGCGTGTGGATGAGGCCATCAATAAAACCTATACCCGCCGGAATGGTGCAGAAATGTCGATATCCCGTATCTGCTGGGATACTGGCGGGATTGACCCGACCATTGTGTATGAACGCTCGAAAAAACATGGGCTGTTCCGGGTGATCCCCATTAAAGGGGCATCCGTCTACGGAAAGCCGGTGGCCAGCATGCCACGTAAGCGAAACAAAAACGGGGTTTACCTTACCGAAATCGGTACGGATACCGCGAAAGAGCAGATTTATAACCGCTTCACACTGACGCCGGAAGGGGATGAACCGCTTCCCGGTGCCGTTCACTTCCCGAATAACCCGGATATTTTTGATCTGACCGAAGCGCAGCAGCTGACTGCTGAAGAGCAGGTCGAAAAATGGGTGGATGGCAGGAAAAAAATACTGTGGGACAGCAAAAAGCGACGCAATGAGGCGCTCGACTGCTTCGTTTATGCGCTGGCGGCGCTGCGCATCAGTATTTCCCGCTGGCAGCTGGATCTCAGTGCACTGCTGGCGAGCCTGCAGGAAGAGGATGGTGCAGCAACCAACAAGAAAACACTGGCAGATTACGCCCGTGCCTTATCCGGAGAGGATGAATGACGCGACAGGAAGAACTTGCCGCTGCCCGTGCGGCACTGCATGACCTGATGACAGGAAAACGGGTGGCAACGGTACAGAAAGACGGACGGAGAGTGGAGTTTACGGCCACTTCCGTGTCTGACCTGAAAAAATACATTGCGGAGCTGGAAGTGCAGACCGGCATGACACAGCGACGCAGGGGACCTGCAGGATTTTATGTATGAAAACGTCCACCATTCCCACCCTTCTGGGGCCGGACGGCATGACATCACTGCGTGAATATGCCGGTTATCACGGCGGTGGCAGCGGATTTGGTGGGCAGTTGCGGGCGTGGAATCCACCGAGTGAAAGTGTGGATGCAGCCCTGCTGCCCAACTTTACCCGTGGCAATGCCCGCGCGGACGATCTGGTACGCAATAACGGCTATGCTGCCAACGCCATCCAGCTGCATCAGGATCATATCGTCGGGTCTTTTTTCCGGCTCAGTCATCGCCCAAGCTGGCGCTATCTGGGCATCGGGGAGGAAGAAGCCCGTGCCTTTTCCCGCGAGGTTGAAGCGGCATGGAAAGAGTTTGCCGAGGATGACTGCTGCTGCATTGACGTTGAGCGAAAACGCACGTTCACCATGATGATTCGGGAAGGTGTGGCCATGCACGCCTTTAACGGTGAACTGTTCGTTCAGGCCACCTGGGATACCAGTTCGTCGCGGCTGTTCCGGACACAGTTCCGGATGGTCAGCCCGAAGCGCATCAGCAACCCGAACAATACCGGCGACAGCCGAAACTGCCGTGCCGGTGTGCAGATTAATGACAGCGGCGCGGCGCTGGGATATTACGTCAGCGAGGACGGGTATCCTGGCTGGATGCCGCAGAAATGGACATGGATACCCCGTGAGTTACCCGGCGGGCGCGCCTCGTTCATTCACGTTTTTGAACCCGTGGAGGACGGGCAGACCCGCGGTGCAAATGTGTTTTACAGCGTGATGGAGCAGATGAAGATGCTCGACACGCTGCAGAACACGCAGCTGCAGAGCGCCATTGTGAAGGCGATGTATGCCGCCACCATTGAGAGTGAGCTGGATACGCAGTCAGCGATGGATTTTATTCTGGGCGCGAACAGTCAGGAGCAGCGGGACAAGCTGACCGGCTGGATTGGTGAAATTGCCGCGTATTACGCCGCAGCACCGGTCCGGCTGGGAGGCGCAAAAGTGCCGCACCTGATGCCGGGGGACTCACTGAACCTGCAGACGGCTCAGGACACGGATAACGGCTACTCCGTGTTTGAGCAGTCACTGCTGCGGTATATCGCTGCAGGGCTGGGTGTCTCGTATGAGCAGCTTTCCCGGAATTACGCCCAGATGAGCTACTCCACGGCACGGGCCAGCGCGAACGAGTCGTGGGCGCACTTTATGGGGCGGCGAAAATTCGTCGCATCCCGTCAGGCGAGCCAGATGTTTCTGTGCTGGCTGGAAGAGGCCATCGTTCGCCGCGTGGTGACGTTACCTTCAAAAGCGCGCTTCAGTTTTCAGGAAGCCCGTAGTGCCTGGGGGAACTGCGACTGGATAGGCTCCGGTCGTATGGCCATCGATGGTCTGAAAGAAGTTCAGGAAGCGGTGATGCTGATAGAAGCCGGGCTGAGTACCTACGAAAAAGAGTGTGCAAAACGCGGCGATGACTATCAGGAAATTTTTGCCCAGCAGGTCCGTGAAACGATGGAGCGTCGTACAGCCGGTCTTAAACCACCCGCCTGGGCGGCAGCGGCATTTGAATCCGGGCTGCGACAATCAACAGAGGAGGAGAAGAGTGACAGCAGAGCTGCGTAATCTCCCGCATATTGCCAGCATGGCCTTTAATGAGCCGCTGATGCTTGAACCCGCCTATGCGCGGGTTTTCTTTTGTGCGCTTGCAGGCCAGCTTGGGATCAGCCGCCTGACGGATGCGGTGTCCGGCGACAGCCTGACTGCCCAGGAGGCACTCGCGACGCTGGCATTATCCGGTGATGATGACGGACCACGACAGGCCCGCAGTTATCAGGTCATGAACGGCATCGCCGTGCTGCCGGTGTCCGGCACGCTGGTCAGCCGGACGCGGGCGCTGCAGCCGTACTCGGGGATGACCGGTTACAACGGCATTATCGCCCGTCTGCAACAGGCTGCCAGCGACCCGATGGTGGACGGCATTCTGCTCGATATGGACACGCCAGGCGGAATGGTGGCGGGGGCATTTGACTGCGCTGACATCATCGCCCGTGTGCGTGACATAAAACCGGTATGGGCGCTGGCCAACGACATGAACTGCAGTGCAGGTCAGCTGCTTGCCAGTGCCGCCTCCCGGCGTCTGGTCACGCAGACCGCCCGGACAGGCTCCATCGGCGTCATGATGGCTCACAGTAATTACGGTGCTGCCCTGGAGAAACAGGGTGTGGAAATCACGCTGATTTACAGCGGCAGCCATAAGGTGGATGGCAATCCCTACAGCCATCTTCCGGATGACGTCCGGGAGACACTGCAGTCCCGGATGGACGCAACCCGCCAGATGTTTGCGCAGAAGGTGTCGGCATATACCGGCCTGTCTGTGCAGGCTGTGCTGGATACCGAGGCTGCAGTGTACAGCGGTCAGGAGGCCATTGATGCCGGACTGGCTGATGAACTTGTTAACAGCACCGATGCGATCACCGTCATGCGTGATGCACTGGATGCGCGTAAATCCCGTCTCTCAGGAGGGCGAATGACCAAAGAGACTCAATCAACAACTGTTTCAGCCACTGCTTCGCAGGCTGACGTTACTGACGTGGTGCCAGCGACGGAGGGCGAAAACGCCAGCGCGGCGCAGCCGGACGTGAACGCGCAGATCACCGCAGCGGTTGCGGCAGAAAACAGCCGCATTATGGGGATCCTCAACTGTGAGGAGGCTCACGGACGCGAAGAACAGGCGCGCGTTCTGGCCGAAACCCCCGGAATGACCGTGGAAACGGCCCGCCGCATTCTGGCTGCAGCACCACAGAGTGCACAGGCGCGCAGTGACACTGCGCTGGATCGTCTGATGCAGGGTGCACCGGCACCGCTGGCTGCAGGTAACCTGGCATCTGATACCAATAAAGAATTACTTAATACACCTGAAGCTTTACCGGTATAAGAGGCAGTTATGGCGACAAAAGAAGAGTTTAACCATTACCAGCCGCTGGGTAACAGTGATCCGGCTCATACAGCAATTGCGCCTGGCGGATTGAGTGCGAAAACGCCTGCAATGACCCCGCTGATGCTGGATGGCACTACCCGTAAGCTGGTTGTGTGGGATGGCACCACCGACGGTGCAGCCGTTGGCATTCTGGCGGTTGCTGCTGACCAGACCAGCACCACACTGACGTTCTACAAGTCCGGCTCGTTCCGTTATGAGGATGTGCTCTGGCCGGAGGCTGCCAGCGACGAGACTAAAAAACGGACCGCGTTTGCCGGAACGGCAATCAGCATCGTTTAATCTTCCCCTTCATCAACAAAGGCCGCCTGTGCGGCTTTTTTTATGGAAATAATTTATGTCTGTATATACAACTGCAGAATTACTGGCATCGACCCAGCATCACTTTAAGTTCGATCCGCTGTTTCTGCGCCTGTTTTTCCGTGAAACCTATCCTTTCACCACGGAAAAAGTCTATCTCTCACAAATTCCGGGACTGGTAAACATGGCGCTGTACGTTTCGCCGATTGTTTCCGGTGAGGTTATCCGATCCCGTGGCGGCTCCACCTCTGAATTTACGCCGGGTTATGTCAAACCCAAGCATGAGGTGAATCCGCAGATGACCCTGCGTCGCCTGCCGGATGAAGATCCGCAGAACCTGGCTGACCCGGCTTACCGTCGTCGCCGTATTATTCGGCAGAATATGCTGGATGAAAATCTGGCGATTGCCCAGGTCGAAGAGATGCAGGCAGTTTCTGCCGTGCTTAAGGGCAAATACACCATGACCGGTGAAGCCTTCGATCCGGTTGAGGTGGATATGGGCCGCAGTGCGGCGAATAACATCACGCAGTCCGGCGGCACGGAGTGGAGCAAGCGTGACAAGTCCACGTATGACCCGACCGACGATATCGAAGCCTACGCGCTGAACGCCAGCGGTGTGGTGAATATCATCGTGTTTGATCCGAAAGGCTGGGCGCTGTTCCGTTCCTTCAAGGCCGTCAGGGAGAAGCTGGATACCCGTCGCGGCTCTCATTCCGAGCTGGAGACAGCGGTAAAAGACCTGGGCAAAGCGGTGTCTTATAAGGGAATGTATGGCGATGTGGCCATCGTCGTGTATTCCGGACAGTACGTGGAAAACGGCGTCAAAAAGAACTTCCTGCCGGACAACACGATGGTGCTGGGGAACACTCAGGCACGCGGTCTGCGCACCTATGGTTGCATTCAGGATGCGGACGCACAGCGCGAAGGCATTAACGCCTCTGCCCGTTACCCGAAAAACTGGGTGACCACCGGCGACCCGGCGCGTGAGTTCACCATGATTCAGTCAGCACCGCTGATGCTGCTGGCTGACCCTGATGAGTTCGTGTCTGTACAACTGGCGTAATCATGGCCCTTCGGGGCCATTGTTTCTCTGTGGAGGAGTCCATGACGAAAGATGAACTGATTGCCCGTCTCCGCTCGCTGGGTGAACAACTGAACCGTGATATCAGCCTGACGGGGACGAAAGAAGAACTGGCGCTCCGTGTGGCAGAGCTGGAAGAAGAGCTTGATGACACGGGCGACACTGCCGGTCAGGAGACCCCTCTCAGCCCGGAAAATGTGCTGACCGGACATGAAAATGAGGTTGTATCAGCGCAGCCGGATACCGTGACTGATACGGCTGATCTGGTCACGGTTGTGGCACTGGTGACGCTGCATACTGATGCACTTCACGCCACGCGGGATGAGGCTGTGGCATTTGTGCTGCCGGGAACGGCGTTCCGTGTCTCTGCCGGTGTGGCAGCTGAAATGACAGAGCGCGGCCTGGCCAGAATGCAATAACGGGAGGCGCTGTGGCTGATTTCGATAACCTGTTCGATGCTGCCATTGCCTGCGCCGATGAAACGATACGCGGGTACATGGGAACGTCAGCCACCATGACATCCGGTGAGCAGTCCGGTGCTGTGATACGTGGTGTTTTTGATGACCCTGAAAATATCAGCTATGCCGGACAGGGCGTGCGCGTTGAAGGCTCCAGCCCGTCCCTGTTTGTCCGGACTGATGAGGTGCGGCAGCTGCGGCGCGGCGACACGCTGACCATCGGTGAGGAAAACTTCTGGATAGACCGGATTTCGCCGGATGATGGCGGAAGCTGTCATCTCTGGCTTGGGCGGGGCGTACCGCCTGCCGTTAACCGTCGCCGCTGAAAGGGGGATGTATGGCCATAAAAGGTCTTGAGCAGGCCGTTGAAAACCTAAGCCGTATCAGCAGAACGGCGGTGCCCGGTGCCGCCGCAATGGCCATTAACCGCGTTGCTTCATCCGCGATATCGCAGTCGGTGGCACAGGTTGCCCGTGAGACAAAGGTACGCCGGAAACTGGTAAAGGAAAGGGCCAGGCTGAAAAGGGCCACGGTCAAAAATCCGCAGGCCAGAATCAGGGTTAACCGGGGGGATTTGCCCGTAATCAAGCTGGGTAACGCGCGGGTTGTCCTTTCCCGCCGCAGACGTCGTAAAAAGGGGCAGCGTTCATCCCTGAAAGGTGGCGGCAGCGTGCTTGTGGTGGGAAACCGTCGTATTCCCGGCGCGTTTATTCAGCAACTGAAAAATGGCCGGTGGCATGTCATGCAGCGTGTGGCCGGGAAAAACCGTTACCCCATTGATGTGGTGAAAATCCCGATGGCGGTGCCGCTGACCACGGCGTTTAAACAGAATATTGAACGGATACGGCGTGAACGTCTTCCGAAAGAGCTGGGCTATGCGCTGCAGCATCAACTGAGAATGGTAATAAAGCGATGAAACATACTGAACTCCGTGCAGCCGTACTGGATGCACTGGAGAAGCATGACACCGGGGCGACGCTTTTTGATGGTCGCCCCGCTGTTTTTGATGAGGAAGATTTTCCGGCAATTGCCGTTTATCTCACCGGCGCTGAATACACGGGCGAAGAGCTGGACAGCGATACCTGGCAGGCGGAGCTGCATATTGAAGTTTTCCTGCCTGCTCAGGTGCCGGATTCAGAGCTGGATGCGTGGATGGAGTCCCGGATTTATCCGGTGATGAGCGATATCCCGGCACTGTCAGATTTGATCACCAGTATGGTGGCCAGTGGCTATGACTACCGGCGCGACGATGATGCGGGCCTGTGGAGTTCAGCCGATCTGACTTATGTCATTACCTATGAAATGTGAGGACGATATGCCAACACCAAATCCTCTGGCACCGGTGAAAGGGGCCGGGACCACACTGTGGGTTTATAACGGGAGCGGCGACCCTTATGCAAACCCGCTTTCAGACAATGACTGGTCGCGTCTGGCAAAGGTTAAAGACCTGACGCCCGGCGAACTGACCGCTGAGTCCTATGACGACAGTTATCTCGATGATGAAGATGCGGACTGGACCGCGACCGGACAGGGGCAGAAATCTGCCGGAGATACCAGCTTCACGCTGGCGTGGATGCCCGGAGAGCAGGGGCAGCAGGCGCTGCTGGCGTGGTTTAATGAAGGTGATACCCGTGCCTATAAAATCCGCTTCCCGAACGGCACGATCGATGTGTTCCGCGGCTGGGTCAGCAGTATCGGTAAGGCGGTGACGGCGAAGGAAGTGATCACCCGCACGGTGAAAGTCACCAATGTGGGACGTCCGTCGATGGCAGAAGATCGCAGCACGGTAACAGCGGCAACCGGCATGACCGTGACGCCTGCCAGCACCTCGGTGGTGAAAGGGAAGAGCACGACGCTGACCGTGGCATTCCAGCCGGAAGGCGCAACCGACAAGAGCTTCCGTGCGGTGTCTGCGGATAAAACAAAAGCCACCGTGTCGGTCAGTGGTATGACCATCACCGTGAACGGCGTTGCTGCAGGCAAGGTCAACATTCCGGTCGTATCCGGTAATGGTGAACTTGCTGCGGTTGCAGAAATCAACGTCACCGCCAGTTAATCCGGAGAGTCAGCGATGTTCCTGAAAACCGAATCATTTGAACATAACGGTGTGACCGTCACGCTTTCTGAACTGTCAGCCCTGCAGCGTATTGAGCATCTCGCCCTGATGAAACGGCAGGCAGAACAGGCGGAGTCAGACAGCAACCGGAAGTTTACTGTGGAAGACGCCATCAGAACCGGTGCTTTTGTGGTGGCGATGTCCCTGTGGCATAACCATCCGCAGAAGACAAAGCTGCCTTCCATGAATGAAGCCGTTAAACAGATTGAGCAGGAAGTGCTTACCACCTGGCCCACGGAGGCAATTTCTCATGCTGAAAACGTGGTGTACCGGCTGTCTGGTATGTATGAGTTTGTTGTGAATAATGCCCCTGAACAGACAGAGGACGCCGGGCCTGCAGAGCCTGTTTCTGCGGGAAAGTGTTCGACGGTGAGCTGAGTTTTGCCCTGAAACTGGCGCGTGAGATGGGGCGACCCGACTGGCGTGCCATGCTTGCCGGGATGTCATCCACGGAGTATGCCGACTGGCACCGTTTTTACAGTACCCATTATTTTCATGATGTTCTGCTGGATATGCACTTTTCCGGGCTGACGTACACCGTGCTCAGCCTGTTTTTCAGCGATCCGGAGATGCATCCGCTGGATTTCAGTCTGCTGAACCGGCGCGAGGCTGACGAAGAGCCTGAAGATGATGTGCTGATGCAGAAAGCGGCAGGGCTTGCCGGAGGCGTTCGTTTTGGCCCGGACGGGAATGAAGTTATCCCCGTTTCCCCGGATGTGGCGGACATGACGGAGGATGACGTAATGCTGATGACAGTATCAGAAGGGATCGCAGGAGGAGTCCGGTATGGCTGAACCGGTAGGCGATCTGGTCGTTGATTTGAGTCTGGATGCGGCCAGATTTGACGAGCAGATGGCCAGAGTCAGGCGTCATTTTTCCGGTACGGAAAGTGATGCGAAAAAAACAGCGGCAGTCGTTGAACAGTCGCTGAGCCGACAGGCGCTGGCTGCACAGAAAGCGGGGATTTCCGTCGGGCAGTACAAAGCCGCCATGCGTATGCTGCCTGCGCAGTTCACCGACGTGGCCACGCAGCTTGCAGGCGGGCAAAGTCCGTGGCTGATCCTGCTGCAACAGGGTGGTCAGGTTAAGGACTCCTTCGGCGGGATGATCCCCATGTTCAGGGGGCTTGCCGGTGCGATCACCCTGCCGATGGTGGGGGCCACCTCGCTGGCGGTGGCGACCGGTGCGCTGGCGTATGCCTGGTATCAGGGCAACTCAACCCTGTCCGATTTCAACAAAACGCTGGTCCTTTCCGGTAATCAGTCGGGTCTGACGGCAGATCGTATGCTGGTCCTGTCCAGAGCCGGGCAGGCGGCAGGGTTGACGTTTAACCAGACCAGCGAGTCACTCAGCGCACTGGTTAAGGCGGGGGTAAGCGGTGAGGCTCAGATTGCGTCCATCAGCCAGAGTGTGGCGCGTTTCTCCTCTGCATCCGGTGTGGAGGTGGACAAGGTCGCTGAAGCCTTCGGGAAGCTGACCACAGACCCGACGTCGGGGTTGACGGCGATGGCACGCCAGTTCCATAACGTGACGGCGGAACAGATTGCGTATGTTGCTCAGTTGCAGCGTTCCGGCGATGAAGCCGGGGCATTGCAGGCGGCGAACGAGGCCGCAACGAAAGGGTTTGATGACCAGACCCGACGCCTGAAAGAGAACATGGGCACGCTGGAAACCTGGGCAGACAGGACAGCACGAGCATTCAAATCCATGTGGGATGCGGTGCTGGATATTGGTCGTCCTGATACCGCTCAGGAGATGCTGATTAAGGCAGAGGCTGCGTTTAAGAAAGCGGACGACATCTGGAATCTGCGCAAGGATGATTATTTTGTTAACGATGAAGCGCGGGCGCGTTACTGGGATGATCGTGAAAAGGCCAGTCTTGCGCTTGAAGCCGCCCGAAAGAAGGCTGAACAGCAGAGTCAACAGGACAAAAATGCGCAGCAGCAGAGCGATACCGAAGCATCACGGCTGAAATATACCGAAGAGGCGCAGAAGGCTTACGAACGGCTGCAGACACCGCTGGAGAAATATACCGCCCGCCAGGAGGAACTGAATAAGGCACTGAAAGACGGGAAAATCCTGCAGGCAGATTACAACACGCTGATGGCGGCAGCGAAAAAGGGCTATGAAGCGACGCTGAAAAAGCCGAAACAGTCCGGCGTGAAGGTGTCTGCGGGCGATCGTCAGGAAGACAGTGCTCATGCTGCCCTGCTGACGCTTCAGGCAGAACTCCGGACGCTGGAGAAGCATGCCGGAGCGAATGAGAAAATCAGCCAGCAGCGCCGGGATTTGTGGAAGGCGGAGAGTCAGTTCGCGGTACTGGAGGAGGCGGCGCAACGTCGCCAGCTGTCTGCACAGGAGAAATCCCTGCTGGCGCATAAAGATGAGACGCTGGAGTACAAACGCCAGCTGGCTGCACTTGGCGACAAGGTTACGTATCAGGAGCGCCTGAACGCGCTGGCGCAGCAGGCGGATAAATTCGCACAGCAGCAACGGGCAAAACGGGCCGCTATTGATGCGAAAAGCCGGGGGCTGACTGACCGGCAGGCAGAACGGGAAGCCACGGAACAGCGCCTGAAGGAACAGTATGGCGATAATCCTCTGGCGCTGAATAACGTCATGTCAGAGCAGAAAAAGACCTGGGCGGCTGAAGACCTGCTTCGCGGGAACTGGATGGCAGGCCTCAGGTCCGGCTGGAGCGAGTGGAAAGAGAGTGCCACGGACAGTATGTCGCAGGTTAAAAGTGCTGCCACGCAGACCTTTGATGGTATTGCGCAGAATATGGCGGCGATGCTGACCGGCAGTGAACAGAACTGGCGCAGCTTCACCCGTTCCGTGCTGTCCATGATGACAGAAATTCTGCTTAAGCAGGCAATGGTGGGGATTGTCGGGAGTATCGGCAGCGCCATTGGCGGGGCTGTTGGTGGCGGCGCATCCGCGTCAGGCGGTACAGCCATTCAGGCCGCTGCGGCGAAATTCCATTTTGCAACCGGAGGATTTACGGGAACCGGCGGCAAATATGAGCCAGCGGGGATTGTTCACCGTGGTGAGTTTGTCTTCACGAAGGAGGCAACCAGCCGGATTGGCGTGGGAAATCTCTACCGGCTGATGCGCGGCTATGCCACCGGCGGTTATGTCGGTGGCACCGGAAGTCCGGCGCAAATGCGGCGTTCAGAGGGTATCAGGTTTGAGCAGAACAACAACGTGGTGATTCAGAACGACGGTACGAATGGTCTGCCAGGTCCACAGATGATGAAGGCGGTGTATGACATGGCCCGCAAGGGTGCCCGTGATGAAATCCAGGCACAGATGCGCGATGGTGGCCTGTTCTCCGGAGGTGGACGATGAAAACCTTCCGCTGGAAAGTGAAACCCGGTATGGATGTGGCTTCGGCCCCTTCTGTAAGAAAGGTGCGCTTTGGTGATGGCTATTCCCAGCGAGCGCCTGCCGGGCTGAATGCCAACCTGAAAACGTACAGCGTGACGCTTTCTGTCCCCCGTGAGGAGGCCACGGTACTGGAGTCGTTTCTGGAAGAGCACGGGGGCTGGAAATCCTTTCTGTGGACGCCGCCTTATGAGTGGCGGCAGATAAAGGTGACCTGCGCAAAATGGTCATCGCGGGTCAGTATGTTGCGTGTTGAGTTCAGCGCAGAGTTTGAACAGGTGGTGAACTGATGCAGGATATCCGGCAGGAAACACTGAATGAATGCACCCGTGCGGAGCAGTCGGCCAGCGTGGTGCTCTGGGAAATCGACCTGACAGAGGTCGGTGGAGAACGTTATTTTTTCTGTAATGAGCAGAACGAAAAAGGTGAGCCGGTCACCTGGCAGGTGCGACAGTATCAGCCGTATCCCATTCAGGGGAGCGGTTTTGAACTGAATGGCAAAGGCACCAGTACGCGCCCCACGCTGACGGTTTCTAACCTGTACGGTATGGTCACCGGGATGGCGGAAGATCTGCAGAGTCTGGTCGGCGGAACGGTGGTCCGGCGTAAGGTTTACGCCCGTTTTCTGGATGCGGTGAACTTCGTCAACGGAAACAGTGACGCCGATCCGGAGCAGGAG
>ENA-OWOJ01000097-OWOJ01000097.1-gut-metagenome-genome-assembly--contig:-NODE-97-length-66115-cov-8.491717_pt1 | contig 66115 bp, 67 predicted proteins | sample MGYA00248246_ERZ651795 | MGnify/ENA primary metagenome ERZ651795 (study PRJEB26908, sample SAMEA4031706) | gut metagenome | biome: gut; feature: normal infant; material: stool | place: China | collected 2015 ...
TGGATATTTTTTTTGCATGGATAAAATTATCGCCTCTAAAGTATGTAATAACAGGGAATGTGATGAAAAAAGTTTTATTACAAAACCATCCTGGGAGCGAGAAGTATTCTTTTAATGGCTGGGAAATATTTAATAGTAATTTTGAACGGATGATTAAAGAAAATAAGGCCATGCTGCTTTGTAAGTGGGGGGGGATTTAACATGTGTTGTCGCTGTAATGTTTGTATTCGCAGCGATAACATCCAACGGTTTGAATGAAAGAGGCCTGATTACTGCGGGATGCTCTTTTCTTTATCTATTAATTATGATGGGGCTTATTGTTCGGGCCGGTTTTAAAGTAAAAAAAGAACAACTGCATTATTATCAGGCTAAAGGTATTGAGCCGCTCAGTATCGAGAAGTTACAGGCGCTACAATTGATCGCACCTTATCGATTCTATCATAAGCAATGGTCTGAAACGCTGGAGTTCTGGCCGCGAAAGCCTGAACCTGGCAAAGATACCTTCCAATATCATGTGCTTCCTTTTGACTCGATCGATATCATAAGTAAAAGACGCGAGTCTTTAGAGGATCAATGGGGTATCGAAGATAGCGAAAGTTATTGTGCCTTAATGGAGCATTTTCTTTCTGGCGACCATGGAGCCAATACCTTTAAAGCAAACATGGAGGAAGCCCCAGAGCAGGTTATCGCCTTGTTGAATAAATTTGCTGTTTTTCCCTCAGACTATATCTCTGATTGCGCTAATAATCGCTCCGGTAAATCCTCGGCGAAGCTAATATGGGCGGCGGAATTATCATGGATGATCTCGATATCAAGCACAGCTTTTCAAAACGGGACAATTGAAGAAGAACTGGCCTGGCATTATATAATGCTTGCTTCTCGAAAGGCGCACGAGTTGTTCGAAAGCGAAGAAGATTATCAAAAAAATAGTCTAATGGGATTTCTTTACTGGCATATCTGCTGCTATCGCAGAAAGTTAACGGATGCTGAACTTGAAGCGTGTTATCGTTACGACAAGCAGTTTTGGGAGCACTACAGTAAGAAATGCCGTTGGCCCATAAGAAATGTTCCCTGGGGAGCATCATCCGTTAAATACTCATAAACGCCTGAAATTTTGCCGGGGGCGCTGCGCTTGCCCGGCCTACATTAGAGCGTAACTGCAATGAATTGTGCCCATTTGTAGGCCTGATAAGCGTAGCGCCATCAGGCATTTACAACTTAAATCACACCCTGCGCCAGCATCGCATCGGCAACCTTCACAAAACCGGCAATGTTCGCACCCTGCACGTAGTTGGTTTGCTCACCTTCACCACCATGCTCGACACAGGCATGGTGGATATCCAGCATGATGTGATGCAAACGTGCGTCAACTTTCTCGGCTTTCCAGCCCAGGCGCGCAGCGTTTTGCGCCATTTCCAGGCCCGATGTTGCTACACCGCCAGCATTAGCCGCTTTACCCGGTGCAAACAGTACGCCTGCCTGCTGGAACAGTTCAGTCGCTTCGATGGTGGTCGGCATATTTGCCCCTTCGGCGACGGCTTTAACGCCAGTGGCGATAAGCTGATGCGCGGCGTCAACATCCAGTTCGTTCTGGGTGGCGCAAGGCAGGGCGATATCAACTGGTACAGACCACGGCTGTTGGCCTTCGAGATAGACAAGACCAAATTCTTTGGCGTAATCAGCCACTCGACCATCGCGGCTGGCTTTGATTTCGATAAGACGCGCCAGTTTCTCTTTCGTGAATCCGCTTTCATCAACTACAGTGCCACTGGAGTCTGACGCAGTGATCACACGAGCACCAAATTCCATCGCTTTTTCGATAGCGTATTGGGCGACGTTGCCGGAGCCAGAAACGGAAACGCGCATCCCTTCAAAACCCATACCGTGGCGTTTTAGCATTGCTTCTGTGAAATAAACCAGACCGTAGCCGGTAGCTTCCGGGCGAATAAGACTGCCGCCAAATGAAAGGCCCTTACCGGTGAAGACGCAGGCGGTATTGTTGGAGAGCTTTTTCATCATCCCCGCCATAAAGCCGACTTCACGACCACCAACGCCGATATCACCTGCCGGAACGTCGGTATCCGCGCCCAGGTGGCGATACAGTTCAGTCATCAGCGCCTGGCAGAAACGCATCACTTCGCCTTCGCTTTTACCTTTCGGGTCAAAATCGCTACCGCCTTTACCACCGCCCATCGGCAGGGTAGTCAGGGCATTTTTGAAGGTTTGTTCGAAGCCGAGGAATTTGAGAATGGAGAGGTTAACTGACGGATGGAAGCGCATACCGCCTTTGTACGGGCCGATGGCGGAGCTGAACTGCACGCGCCATGCACGGTTGACCTGTACCTGGTTGCGATCGTCAACCCATACCACGCGAAACTGGATCACGCGCTCCGGTTCAACCAGACGCTCCAGTAATGACATCTGACGATATTTTGGATTTTGTTCAAGAAAAGGCCAGAGTGTGGTCATTACTTCACGAACGGCTTGCGCGAACTCGGTTTGATTCGGGTCGCGCTTTTGGACATGGTTGAGGAATGACTCCAGAGAATATGTCTGATCCATAGATATAAAACCCTTATATATTAATACGATTGTGCTTATGTTGTTTATGTCATGTGCTTTTGCAGTTTTCGACTATACCATCAAGAATGTGACGGTAAGCAAGAAAAAAATGACCCAGGAAAGCAAATTAATAACGAGAGTAATCTCATAACCAAATGCGATAACTCAGACGCTAAAGTTATGCCGCCCGGCTACCGTTATTAGTAGCAGAGACAATAACGTTAAGGAGTTCCCTGTGAGTCGAGCATTGTTCGCCGTAGTATTAGCATTTCCATTAATTGCACTGGCTAACCCGCATTATCGTCCGGACGTGGAGGTGAACGTACCGCCAGAAGTGTTCAGTTCAGGCGGGCAGTCAGCGCAGCCCTGTACTCAGTGCTGCGTTTATCAGGATCAAAATTATTCTGAAGGGGCGGTAATTAAAGCCGAAGGAATACTGCTGCAATGCCAGCGGGATGACAAAACCCTTAGCACTAATCCGCTGGTCTGGCGGCGCGTAAAGCCATAAACGCCTCTAATAATGGAATGTCAGCAGGGGCCAGAGGATATTGCAGCGCCTCTTCAGGTGAGCACCAGACCAGCGCCTGATGTTCATGTGCCTGTAACGTCCCGTGGAAGTCGGGTACGTGCCAGGCATGAAGATGGATAATCCGCCCCGACACTTCTCGCTGATGGCTGGCAACATACTCACCCACAGTTGCTTCGATGCCCAATTCTTCGCGTAACTCACGCACCAGCGCCTGCCGCTGGCTTTCATCCGGCTCGACTTTACCACCAGCAAACTCCCATAATCCCGCCTGATCGCTATGGGCGGGGCGTTGCGCGAGTAAAATTTTGCCATCACGTTCGATGATGGCGGCAACAACTTCAATCATATTCATAAATTACACACGGGCAGATAAGCGAAAAATGCCATAATATCCGCACTGTTGCTCAATCAGAAAGGCTTTATATTTAAGGAGTGCCTGTGTTAGACCGCCATCTTCATCCCCGAATTAAACCTTTGTTGCATAAGTGTGTGAAGGTGCTGGATAAACCCGGCATTACGCCAGATGGTTTAACATTAGTGGGATTTGCCATCGGCGTGCTGGCACTGCCGTTTCTGGCGCTGGGCTGGTATCTGGCGGCGCTAATCGTCATTTTGTTGAACAGGCTGCTTGATGGTCTGGACGGCGCGTTGGCGCGGCGAAGAGAACTTACCGACGCGGGCGGCTTTCTCGATATTTCTCTCGATTTTCTTTTTTACGCACTGGTGCCTTTTGGGTTTATCCTCGCCGCACCGGAGCAAAACGCCCTGGCAGGCGGCTGGCTGCTGTTTGCGTTTATCGGCACGGGCAGCAGTTTTCTCGCTTTTGCTGCGCTGGCGGCGAAACATCAGATTGATAATCCCGGTTATGCGCATAAATCGTTTTATTATCTGGGCGGGTTAACCGAAGGCAGCGAGACGATTTTGCTGTTTGTCCTGAGTTGCCTCTTTCCGGCCTGTTTTCCGTGGTTTGCGTGGGTATTTGGTGCGCTGTGCTGGATGACGACCTTTACGCGGGTATGGAGTGGGTATCTGACGCTGAAGTCGCTCCAGCGTCAGTAATTGCAATGTTATTTGCTGCTGTCCGGGCCGCGTTCACCGGTTGCTACCGGATTTTTTGGATCGCTGCTCCATTCGTACCAGCCGCCGTCGTAAACGGAGACGTTATTCCAGCCCATTGCTCGTGCGTACATAAAGGTTTCGGACGCGCGCCAGCCGGTGCCGCAGTAGAATGAAACTTGCTGATCTGGTTTGATATTCCATGCTTCCCACATAGCGGTAATATCATCGGCGCTACGCATGGTGCCATCCGGGTTATGGAAATCTTCCATATGCGTCGAGTCGCTACCAGCGTGTCCCCAACGTGCTCCGGCTATTTCACCTTTTGGTTTAATATAGCTGTAACCGCTGGTCGTACCGATAAATTCTGGCCACGAACGAATGCTCACCAGCGATGCATCCTGGCGATGCAGCAGTCCACGCGCCTGTTCCATATCAAGCATTAGTTGCGGTTGTGCCGGGATCTTCACGCCGAAATCCGGTTCCGCTTTCACTTTCGGTGGCGTTCCGCGCTCAACGGGCAGTCCCGCGTCGGACCAGGTTTGCCAGCCGCCATCCAGCAGGCGGACATCTTTCACGCCAGCGTAGAGCATAATTTGCGCCACACGCGCTGCGGCGTAAACATCACGCCCGTACAGAATGACCGTGGTGTCATGACGAATGCCGTGCTTCGCCAGCATTGCTTTAAGTTGTTCGTCAGAAACTTTGTTCCACAGCGGCTCGCTTTCAACTTCGTTGGTATCGATGTAGTCAGCGCCGGGAATATGGCTGATAAGGTAAAGCTTAGGAGCGCCCCAGGCCGCTTCAATGACTTTCCAGTCACCGGCAGGTTTCGCCGTAACCTCTTTACCTTGTTGCAGGTCGTGCAGCCATTGCGGATAAACCAGCTGCTCAAAGTGCGGCAGTTTTTGCAGACGGGAAGGTTCGCTTAGCGCGTCACTCAGGATGGAGATATGCGTAAAACCTGCTTTTTGCAGGCGCGCTTTTACCGCGTTGACATCTTTGTCATTGCCATACAATGCGACCGGAGCATCGGCTTTCAGGTTATGTTGCTTGATCCACGCGTTAAGCTGTTCGGTGCTCATTTTGTCGAGCCAGCTAGCAGAGAGGTTTAAGGCGGCAGGTTCATGACCAGAAGGGCCATTTAAGGTTTGTGGCCAGCCGTTATAAAACGCGCTGGGGCGAGTATCTATCGCTTTGCCATTTTGTTGTTGAAGCTGGTCAAGTGTAAGAGGCTTCGCCAGTTCAGCGGCCCACGAAGAAGCGCAAGCCAGCCCTAAAGCCATTGCCAGCACGGTCATTTGAGAAACACGTTTCATCGAAAATCCCGACATTGTAGTTTTGAGTGCGCCATTCTGAACTGACGCATTGGGAAAAACTTTGCGTTATCGCAGTTTGTTGTAATTTTCTGACCACTGCGCCATATCCAGAACAGAACTATCAGCAGGAACATCCTGGAGATCGTGCGTTACCTGAACGACGGGGATCGCCAGGGCGCGAACTTCGCTGAACACCCACTGGCGAAAATTATCGCGCAGAGCTACATCAAGACGGCTGAATGGCTCATCCAGTAGCAACGCTTTTGGCTGAGCGAGAAGGGCGCGAAGCAGAGCAACGCGCGCTCGCTGACCGCCAGACAAAGTGGCAGGATCCTGATGGAACATACCGCCAAGCCCCGCACGCTCCAGCGCATCATTTACCGCATCGCGCCTTGCAACACCTTTGAGTGCCGCTGGCAGAGCCAGCAGTAAATTTTGCCCGACGCTGAACTGGTCAAATAACAGTGCATCCTGGAAAAGAATGCCAATCTGACGCTGTGCGGTGGATAGCATGTCAATCCGTTGCTCATTGAGCCATAGCTCACCTGTACAAGAAAACTGTCCGGCCAGCGCACCAATCATCCATGAAAACAGTGTGGATTTTCCACAGCCAGACGGCCCCATTAACGTGACAATGTCACCTTTATCCACCGTAAAGTTAACGTTTGTCAGCAAGCGGCTTTCTGGTAAACGTAGCGAAACATTTTTCACGCAGAGCATTAGCGGAGTCCTTGTCTGACATAACCTACCCATTTTGCGACTAACGCGGTCAGGGCAAAAATAATAAGCGGTAATAGAAGTTGCCATAAAGCCTGGGCGGCGAGAATACCGTTGCTGCCGCCGCTGCTTAATGCCACCGCTTCAGTGGTGAGCGTCGGAAAACGCCCCGCGCCCAGCCACAGCGTCGGCATATACTGCGCAATACTGACTGAAAATCCCACCGCGAAGGTAATCAGCGCAGGGCGCAACATGAGTGGGCATTTCACGTAAAAGAAGATTTTGGCCCGCGACCAGCCCAGTGTTTGCGCAATCAAAATTAACCGTGAATCAATGCGCAGCCAGGCGGGTTGCAGGATAAACAGCATCCACGGCATTACCCACAGCAGATGCCCCCAGACCACCGCTGTCCAGCTCCCATCTATGTTCAGCCATAGCGCCAGCATGTACTGGCCCGCCACCAGTGGCAGAGCGGGTAATAAAATGGGCAACCATAGCCACAACTGGCGACGCTGTGGCCCCCATTCCAGCCACAGCAGTAACAGGAGCAAAGCGATGAATGTCGCCACCAGCCCCATTGTCAGGCTGTTGATGAGCGCTTCACTATTGATCGTCGACTGATCCGCGAGGATCGCCAGCAGAACCACACACAGCACACCGGTTAAGGGTAAAAAAATCGCCAGCGTAATCCCTGGCAATAAAGGCGTGGCAGGCTTACGAACGCCATCTACGCGGGGAATAGTACGCCGCCAGCCACGCCATAGCAGATAGCCCAGCAAAACGTAGGCGGCGAGTAACAGCATCAGCAGCAGGCTGGCGAGTGCGCCTTTCCCTTGTTGATCGGCGTCGCCCTGAGTTAACCACTGCCAGCTAATTACTGCCAGCGTCGGGGGATTACCTGGCCCAAGAATAATCGCCACATCCACGACCGACAGCGACCAGGCAACAATCGCCAGCATCGCCATTGCCAGCGCAGGCGCGACGGAGGGCAACAGTAGCCAGTTCAGGCATTGCCAGCGGCTGTAGCCCAGCGAATCCAGCACAATGAGTTGCTGCAACAGCCGTTTTTCGCTCAATACTGCCGCTAAGATCCACAGCAGAAATCCGCTTTCTTTCACCGCCAGGGTAAAGCCCAGCCCAATACCCAATTTGTCCATTGGCGGAGTGAAATATGGGAAATAGTCATAAAGCAGCCCTCCGTCAGCAAAGAGCAGAAGGGCGCTGGTGGCAAAAGCCACATGGGGAATGGCGAGCAGCCACGGCAGACGGGCGCACATACGCTGCCATTTCGGCCCAGGCCACAGCGCCACAACCACCAGCAGGGCAATCAACAAAGCGCCGACCGCTGCGATGGTTGTCGACACCAGCGTTGCCAGTAATGCCTGCGGTAACTGCGGGTCGGCAAATAACGTCTGCCAGTGTGTCAACGACAAAGCAGGCGATATCAGCGTGAGAGCTGCCGGGATCAGCGGTGCATAAATCACCGCTACCATCGCCCACAGCAAAAAGATTAATGCGTACCGTAACGGTGTAGCCATTCTTGTTCCAGCGCATTTACCCAACCTGCGTGCGGTTCAGCCAGTACCGGCGGCAGATCCTGCGGCATTCTTGATTGCAATTTTTCGCGCTGCCCGTCAGGCAGTTTTTGCGGATCGAGAACCGAAGGATCGCCCCAGACAGCAGGGTCTGCTTTACGCAGTTGTGCATCGGGTGAGAGCAGGAAATTGGCGACAACCTTCGCCGCAGCACTGGCATTCGCGTTAGCAGGAATGGTGACGAAATGCACGTTGCCAATCATTCCCTCGCTAAAGCCAAAGCTGTAACTGCTGGCGGGTAAATCGCCGCTGGCAATTTTTTGCTGCGCATGAGCAGGGTTAAAGGTCAGCGACAGGCGCAATGTACCGGCTTTTAGCAGGGCATCCATCCGTGCAGGCGAAGGCGGAAAATCCTTTCCTTCGCGCCATAAATACGGATGCAGCGTATCAAGATATTGCCACAAGGGCGCAGTGACACGGGCGAAAGTCGCATCGTCCGGCGCTTCTTTTAACGCGGCGGGGTCTGGCGTCAGCATAATCAGCAACTGTTCAAGAAACGCCGTGCCGGTAAAGTCCGGTGGGCGCGGATAGGTAACCGTGCCGGGATTGGCTTTAGCAAACTCCAGCAACGCTTGCGGCGTTTGTGGTGGCTGTGGCGTAACATCGCGGCGGGCGATAAACGTCAGTTGTGCGCCGCCCCAGGGCGATTCAGCCCCTTCTGTAGGCACTGAAAAATCTTCCCGCACCGGCAGCTGTGTGTCGACATAGCGCCAGTTGGGCAGAGTCTCCGCCCAGCCTGTTTGTAATAAATTGGCCTCTTTTAAGGTGCGGAAGTTTTCGCCGTTCACCCAGAGCAGATCCACCGAACCGCCTGTTTTGCGTCCGGCAGCAGCTTCGGTCTGAATGCGCTTCACCGCGTCTGCGGCATCCGCGAGACGAACAATCTTCAGGTTTATAGCGTAATGGGTTTTCATCTCGCCGCTAACCCAGTCGAGATAGCGGTTAATTGCCGTATCGCCGCCCCAGGCGTTAAACCAGACGGTTTGCCCTTTGGCCTCATTTTTAATTTCCTGCCAGTCACTGGCATGTGTTGCCAAAGAAAACAGCGATAACAATCCCAGCAACCACACACAATGGCGCATCATCTCTCCTTAAGAACGTTTTTCAGGAATACGGCACAGCCCCTGAGCGGGAATGTCCATGGCAGAATTAAAACGGGCTGACAGGTTTTGCAGGCCGATCAATGCCGTCAGTTCGGTGAGCGCCTGGGCGTCAAAATGCGCAGCCAGTCGGGTACGCAGGGCATCATCGACCGTTGGCGGCGTTACGCTTGCGGCTTCGGCGTACTCCAGCGCCAGCCGTTCTTCATCGCTAAAGAGTGGGCTTTGCCGCCAGTCAGCCACTGCCAGCAGTTTATCGGTGCTGCCAGTGCGCTCGGCGACTTTCATACTGGTGATATCCACGCAAAACTCACACAGGCACATTTGCGCAATGCGCGCGCTGACAAGCGATCGTACTACCGGATCGAGCGGTGAGCGTTTGCGCTCCAGCCAGCCGACAAACATCGACACCAGATAAAAGATAAACGGGATCCGCCCCCACCAGCGAATCGGGCTTAGCACCTCGCCGTAATGGCGACGATGCAGCCACGCCTGCGGACGTAAAATGAAAGGAATTTTGCTAAGCGGCGGTAAACCCATCAGGCATTCCTCTTCTGGCGCTCAAGCCATATTTTCTTCGCCATAAAAATCACCACGGTCAGGGCAAACAGAATAAACAGTCCGGTGACAAACCAGAAGGTACCGCCTGTTAACATGCTGCCCGCCCAGGAATAAACAATAGTCGCTGGTAACTGACCAAGCCCGGTGGCGATAAAAAACGAGCGAAAACGTATTGAAGTCAAACCGGCAGCATAGCTTACGGGATCAAAAGGCACAAAAGGCAATAATCGGCATACCAGAATGGTGTGTTTACCATAGCGGGTAAAAAAGCCGTCCATACTATTGAGTACCGTTTTACCCGTTAACTTTTCCACCACTTCGCGGCCCATCACTCTGGCGATAAAAAAGCACAGCGCCGCGCCGGCCATCGAACTGGTCCACGACAGCAAGCCGCCCCAGAACGCGCCAAACAGCGACGCATTGGCAAAGGTGATCAAAAACGCAGGTAGCGGTGCAGCAATGGCCTGTAAAATCATCAACAAGAACGAGACAACTGCCGCCAGTGCGCCGTAAGACTGAATAAAGCGTTCTATACCCTGTTGGTCCACGGCGGCAAACGCCGCAACGCTGCGATTGATAAACTCATGGACGCCGGGAAGCAGCGCCCATGCCAGCAGCATAGCGAACAACAGGATGATGAGGGTTATACGGTAGTACCAGATTTTTCGCGATTGCATCTTCATCATCCTTTATCCTGGCTTTATTCGGTGATTTTAAAGGTAACCGTTGCCAGCGTGTTATCCGCCGGGAGAACCGAGGCATTGCCTTTGAATTTAACTTCCCCTCGTTTTTCAACCGCACCATAAGTGTATGTTGCATTGCTGACGATGCCGACCGGGCAGCTATCCAGACACACCAGGCAACCCGTTTTCTTCTCTTCTGCTGCCGTTAAATTACCGCCAAAGCGCATGTCCAGTTTCTTGCCATTACGGTCAACAATCACTTCATCGAAGGAATACGCTTTTGCCGCCCCTTGCCAGTTGACCGAAATATCCAGTTTGCTGCCTGTGACATGAGTCGTTTCTTTATTATCCATCGTCATGTTTTCGCCTGGCGTACCACCTGCCTCTTTCAGGGCTTCATAAAATGCTTTCGGGGTCGCATAACCCATAAACAGCGATTTATGTCCGTTGGAGCCATCTTTAAACACAATACCGTGACGAGTGTCGTCGGTGAGGAAACGACCATTAATTTGCACCAGCATGGTTACCGTATGGTTATTAGCATCGACACGCAGCGGTTGGCTGTTCGAAAGTTCGTCGTATTCCACTTTTGCCGCCGCATTCTCTTTTTGATCGCAGCCGCTAAGCCCAGCAACAGCCAGTAAGCAGAGTGCAGCCAGTCCTTTTTTCCATGACGCTGAATAATGTTGCAACATCGTTCTATCCTTCATTTTTTGGGTGAGTAAGTGGGCTGCGGCGCGAAGCAGACAGATCCACATGTTTGTGTCGGGCGTAGAGTTTGGCGAGCTGGACGAGAATAAACAGCGCCAGGCCCGCCAGACAGAGTTGTAAAATAAAGCGCAGCGTAATGCCTTCATTGGCGAGATCGCTTGCCATCACGGTATAAATAACAATACCGGGCAGGGTCGTGAGTGCCGAAATAAGGGTATAAGGCCAGAAGGTGATTGTGGTTAATCCGTAAGCGTAATTTTGAATATTGTAAGGAAACAACGGGATTAAGCGGGTCAGAATAAGAAAATCAATACCGTTACGCGCAATGCCTTTTTCAATGGCCTGAAAGGTATGGCTATGGCCAACGTATTTCAGCAGTAAATCACGTCCCAGCCAGCGCGCCAGCAGGAATGAGCACGAGGAGGCCAGCGTGGCGGCAATTAATGATAGTAGTGTCCCTAAGAGCGGGCCAAAAACTATTCCTCCAGCGATCACCAGTATGCTTCCTGGTAACAGAAAGAGGGTGGCAATGATGAATAACAGAATATAGAGGCTATAACCGAACAATCCGCTCTGGCGAATGAGTGTCAGTAAGTGAGGTAAATCGGTGAGCAGCTCGAATAAACCGAAAGCGTGGAAAGCGTAAATGACCAGCGCAAAAATAAGACAGGCAAAAAGAAATTTACGCTCAGCGTTCATTGTGGAGTTTCCTATATCAAACTTGATAATAGAGAAGTGGTCAGACAACTAAAAACGCAGTGACGGTATAACAAAGGGCGGCAGGCAACAAATCATTACTGACAGTTTGTTGATTTTTCTCAAGGTTAATTCTCCTGACCCAGTTTGAGCCAGGAGAACAGCTAAATTAGCGGCGGAAGGTCGCCCAGACGGGGGCGTGATCGGACGGTTTTTCCATGCTGCGGATTTCATAGTCGATGTCGGTTTCTACGCAACATTCTGCCAGCGGTTGGCTGGCGAGAAGCAGGTCGATACGCAGACCGCGGTTATCGTCAAAACCTTTTGAGCGGTAATCAAACCATGAGAAACGATCGGCTGTTTGCGGATTCGCCTGGCGGAAGGTATCGACCAACCCCCAGCTCATCAGTCTCTCCATCCATTCGCGTTCTTCCGGAAGGAAAGAGCATTTTCCGGTACGCAGCCAGCGCTTACGGTTCTCTTCGCCAATGCCAATATCCAGGTCGCCAGGACTGATATTCATATCGCCCATAATCAGCACCGGATTTTCACGCTTGAGTTCGGTTTCCAGGTAGTTTTGCAGATTCTGATAAAACTGCGCCTTTGCCGGGAATTTTATCGGATGGTCGCGGCTTTCACCCTGCGGGAAGTAACCGTTGATCACGGTGACATTGCCCAGCGGTGAGGGGATTTCCGCCATAATAATCCGCCGCTGCGCCTCTTCGTCGTCACCGGGAAAACCGCGACGCACGGCAATCGGCGTCTCTTTGGTCAGCAGCGCCACGCCATAATGGCCTTTCTGCCCGTGATAAAACACGTTGTAGCCGAGCTTCGCCACCTCTTCGAGTGGAAACATATCGTCATGAACTTTTGTCTCCTGCAGGCCAATCACATCCGGCTGGTGCTTTTCGACGATGGCTTCAAGCTGGTGAGGTCTGGCGCGCAGGCCGTTGATATTAAAAGAGACAAATTTCATAGTCGCTGCCATTTATTCAGATAAAGAGTGCGTGGATGGTAGCAGAATTTCGCTTTGCGTACCGCCTGTTGTTAAGTGATTTGATCGATAGTTGTTAATGATGTCAACGATGGCGCAAAAAATGCCCGCTTTTGGTGCGCGCTGCGTCAGAATGGCGCAGTAATTTCCAGTAAATTTCGTCAATGATCACAATTCCAGAATTATATTTTACTTCTGCATAACATTGCGTTTTTTATTCTTTTTATTCACCCACATCGCAAACGTATTCACTTTATATGCACTTTAAATGCATATGGTTTGGTTATAACTCCTTGATTTCCAGTTAGCCTCCGCGATTTATGCACTTTTATCACTGGCTGGCACGAACCATGCAATCTACATTTACAGCTCAAACATTACTTATTATTAACATATAAATAACGAATTATTTACTGTAGAGGTCGCTATGTCTCAGCCAATTACGCGTGAAAACTTTGATGAATGGATGATACCTGTTTACGCTCCGGCACCGTTTATACCGGTACGTGGCGAAGGTTCGCGCTTGTGGGATCAGCAGGGGAAAGAGTATATCGACTTCGCGGGTGGCATTGCGGTGAACGCGCTGGGCCATGCGCACCCGGAACTGCGTGAGGCGCTGAACGAACAGGCGAGTAAGTTCTGGCATACCGGCAACGGTTACACCAACGAGCCGGTACTGCGACTGGCGAAAAAATTGATCGACGCCACGTTTGCCGATCGCGTCTTCTTTTGTAACTCCGGTGCGGAAGCCAATGAAGCGGCGCTAAAACTGGCGCGTAAATTCGCTCACGACCGCTACGGCAGCCATAAGAGCGGTATCGTGGCGTTTAAAAATGCGTTTCATGGTCGCACGCTGTTTACCGTCAGTGCGGGCGGTCAGCCAGCCTATTCACAGGATTTTGCGCCACTGCCGCCGGATATTCGTCATGCCGCATATAACGATATTAACTCTGCCAGCGCGCTGATTGACGACTCTACCTGTGCGGTGATTGTCGAACCCATCCAGGGGGAAGGCGGTGTGGTGCCAGCCAGCAACGCGTTTTTACATGGTCTGCGTGAATTGTGTGACCGCCACAATGCATTGCTGATTTTTGATGAAGTACAAACTGGCGTCGGGCGCACCGGGGAACTGTATGCCTATATGCACTACGGTGTGACGCCTGATCTGTTAACTACCGCGAAAGCGCTGGGCGGCGGTTTCCCGGTCGGTGCGTTGTTGGCAACCGAAGAGTGCGCCAGCGTGATGACCGTTGGCACTCATGGCACCACCTATGGCGGTAATCCGCTGGCCTCGGCGGTGGCAGGCAAAGTGCTGGATCTCATTAACACGCCAGAGATGCTTAACGGGGTTAAGCAGCGTCACGACTGGTTTGTTGAGCGTCTTAATACAGTTAATCACCGCTACGGTTTGTTCAGTGAAGTTCGCGGCTTAGGTTTGTTGATTGGTTGCGTGTTGAATACCGATTACGCCGGGCAAGCGAAACAGATCTCTCAGGAAGCGGCGAAAGCAGGCGTGATGGTACTGATTGCGGGTGGCAACGTGGTGCGTTTTGCGCCTGCGCTCAATGTCAGCGAAGAAGAGGTGACGACCGGACTGGATCGCTTTGCAGCTGCTTGCGAACACTTTGTTAGCCGAGGTTCATCATGATGGTCATCCGTCCCGTTGAGCGATCAGATGTCTCGGCGCTGATGCAGCTTGCCAGCAAAACGGGCGGCGGCCTGACGTCGCTTCCCGCCAATGAAGCCACGCTTTCGGCGCGTATCGAAAGGGCAATCAAAACCTGGCAAGGCGAACTGCCCAAAAGTGAGCAGGGCTATGTGTTCGTGCTGGAAGATAGCGAGACAGGCACAGTGGCGGGGATTTGTGCCATTGAGGTGGCGGTTGGGCTGAACGATCCCTGGTACAACTATCGCGTCGGCACGTTGGTTCACGCCTCAAAAGAGCTGAATGTCTATAACGCGCTGCCGACGCTGTTTCTCAGTAACGATCACACCGGCAGCAGCGAGTTGTGCACGCTGTTTCTCGACCCGGACTGGCGCAAAGAGGGCAACGGCTATTTGCTGTCGAAATCGCGCTTTATGTTTATGGCGGCTTTTCGCGACAAGTTTAATGACAAAGTGGTTGCCGAAATGCGCGGGGTGATTGACGAACACGGCTATTCACCGTTCTGGCAAAGCCTCGGTAAACGCTTCTTTTCGATGGATTTTAGCCGCGCCGATTTTCTCTGCGGCACCGGGCAAAAGGCGTTTATTGCAGAACTGATGCCGAAACATCCGATCTATACCCACTTTTTATCCCAGGAAGCCCAGGACGTCATCGGTCAGGTACATCCGCAAACCGCGCCTGCCCGTGCGGTGCTGGAGAAAGAAGGTTTTCGCTACCGTAACTATATCGACATCTTTGACGGCGGGCCGACGCTTGAGTGTGACATCGACCGCGTGCGTGCCATCCGTAAAAGTCGGCTGGTGGAAGTGGCAGAAGGGCAGCCTGCGCAGGGCGATTTCCCGGCCTGCCTGGTCGCCAATGAAAATTATCACCATTTCCGCGTGGTGCTGGTGCGTACCGATCCAGCGACCGAGCGTTTGATTTTAACCGCCGCACAACTGGATGCCCTCAAATGCCACGCAGGGGATCGCGTTCGTCTGGTGCGCCTGTGCGCAGAGGAGAAAACAGCATGACTTTATGGATCAACGGTGACTGGGTGACGGGCCAGGGCGCATTGCGTGTGAAGCGTAATCCGGTATCGGGCGAGGTGTTATGGCAGGGCAATGATGCCGATGCCGCTCAGGTTGAGCAGGCTTGTCGGGCTGCCCGTGCGGCGTTTCCGCGCTGGGCGCGTCTCTCATTTGCTGAACGTCTGGCAGTTGTCGAACGCTTTGCCGCACTGCTGGAAAGCAATAAAGGCGAATTAACCGCGATTATTGCCAGAGAAACCGGTAAGCCGCGCTGGGAAGCGGCAACCGAAGTGATGGCGATGATCAATAAAATCGCCATCTCAATTAAGGCGTATCATGTTCGTACCGGCGAGCAGCGTAGCGAAATGCCGGACGGCGCGGCGAGCCTGCGCCATCGCCCGCACGGCGTGCTGGCGGTGTTTGGGCCGTATAATTTCCCTGGTCATTTGCCGAACGGACATATCGTTCCGGCATTGCTGGCAGGTAACACCATTATCTTTAAACCCAGCGAACTGACACCGTGGAGTGGCGAAGCGGTAATGCGTTTATGGCAGCAGGCTGGCTTGCCGCCGGGCGTGCTGAACCTGGTGCAGGGCGGGCGTGAAACGGGTCAGGCGCTGAGTGCGCTGGAGGATCTCGACGGCTTGCTGTTTACCGGTAGCGCCAATACTGGCTACCAGTTGCATCGTCAGCTTTCCGGTCAGCCGGAGAAAATTCTCGCCCTCGAAATGGGCGGCAATAACCCGCTGATTATCGATGAGGTGGCGGATATCGACGCGGCTGTCCATCTGACCATTCAGTCGGCGTTTGTCACAGCCGGGCAACGCTGCACCTGCGCCCGCCGTTTATTGTTGAAAAGTGGAGCGCAGGGCGATGCATTTCTTGCCCGCCTGGTTGCCGTCAGCCAGCGATTAACGCCGGGCAACTGGGATGACGAACCGCAGCCGTTTATTGGCGGGCTGATTTCTGAACAGGCCGCACAGCAGGTGGTTACTGCCTGGCAGCAACTGGAAGCGATGGGCGGACGAACCCTGCTTGCGCCGCGCTTATTACAAGCAGGGACATCGTTGCTGACGCCGGGGATCATTGAAATGACAGGCGTTGCTGGCGTACCAGATGAAGAGGTGTTCGGACCGTTATTGCGCGTCTGGCGTTATGATACTTTCGATGAAGCGATTCGAATGGCGAATAACACTCGCTTCGGACTCTCTTGCGGACTGGTTTCCCCCGAGCGGGAAAAATTCGATCAACTGTTGCTGGAGGCGCGGGCGGGGATTGTTAACTGGAACAAACCGCTTACCGGCGCTGCCAGTACCGCGCCATTCGGCGGCATTGGCGCTTCCGGTAACCATCGCCCCAGCGCCTGGTATGCCGCAGATTACTGCGCCTGGCCGATGGCGAGTCTGGAGTCGGACTCGTTAACATTGCCCGCCACGCTTAACCCTGGGCTGGATTTTTCCGATGAGGTGGTGCGATGAACGCCTGGGAAATCAATTTCGACGGGCTGGTAGGGCTGACGCATCATTACGCGGGCCTGTCGTTTGGTAATGAAGCCTCCACCAGTCACCGTTTTCAGGTCTCTAACCCGCGACTGGCGGCGAAGCAGGGCTTACTGAAAATGAAAGCCCTTGCCGACGCGGGATTCCCCCAGGCGGTGATCCCGCCGCACGAGCGTCCGTTTATTCCGGTGCTGCGTCAGTTGGGTTTCAGCGGCAGCGATGAGCAGGTACTGGAAAAGGTTGCCCGCCAGGCACCGCACTGGCTTTCCAGCGTCAGCTCCGCTTCGCCAATGTGGGTAGCCAATGCGGCAACGATCGCGCCATCTGCCGATACGCTGGATGGCAAAGTGCATCTCACCGTTGCCAACCTGAACAATAAATTTCACCGTTCGCTGGAAGCCCCCGTCACCGAATCGCTGTTAAAAGCGATTTTTAACGATGAAGAAAAATTCACCGTCCATTCGGCGTTGCCGCAGGTAGCCTTGCTCGGTGATGAGGGAGCGGCAAACCACAATCGTCTCGGCGGTCATTATGGCGAACCAGGTATGCAGCTTTTTGTCTACGGGCGAGAAGAAGGCAATGATACCCGGCCTTCCCGTTATCCGGCGCGGCAGACTCGCGAAGCCAGCGAGGCGGTGGCAAGGCTGAATCAGGTGAATCCCCAACAGGTGATTTTCGCCCAGCAAAACCCGGACGTTATCGACCAGGGCGTTTTTCATAATGACGTGATTGCCGTGAGTAACCGCCAGGTGCTGTTTTGTCATCAACAGGCGTTCGCTCGACAGGTGCAGTTACTGGCAAACCTGCGTGCGCGGGTGAACGGTTTTATGGCGATAGAAGTTCCGGCGACTCAGGTTTCCGTGTCAGATGCGGTGTCTACATATCTGTTTAACAGCCAACTGCTGAGCCGCGATGATGGTTCCATGATGTTGGTGCTGCCTCAGGAGTGTCGGGAACACGCCGGAGTATGGGGTTATCTCAATGAACTCCTTGCCGCTGACAACCCGATTAGCGAACTAAAAGTCTTTGATTTACGTGAAAGCATGGCGAATGGCGGCGGCCCGGCGTGCCTGCGGTTGCGGGTGGTATTGACAGAAGAAGAACGCCGGGCGGTGAATCCGGCGGTGATGATGAACGATACGCTGTTTAATGCGCTAAATGACTGGGTGGATCGTTACTACCGCGATCGTCTTACTGCTGCCGATCTGGCCGACCCGCAATTGCTGCGCGAAGGCCGGGAAGCACTGGATGTATTGAGCCAATTACTGAATCTCGGTTCGGTTTATCCGTTCCAGCGTGAAGGAGGGGGCAATGGATAATTTTCTTGCTCTGACCTTAACGGGTAAAAAACCGGTTATCACCGAGCGAGAAATCAACGGCGTTCGCTGGCGCTGGCTGGGCGATGGTGTGCTGGAACTGACGCCATTAACGCCACCGCAAGGCGCACTGGTGATTTCAGCGGGGATCCACGGTAATGAGACGGCACCTGTGGAAATGCTGGATGCGTTGCTTGGCGCGATATCTCACGGCGAGATCCCGTTACGTTGGCGGTTGCTGGTGATCCTCGGGAATCCTCCTGCGCTGAAGCAAGGGAAACGTTATTGCCATAGCGATATGAACCGAATGTTTGGCGGTCGTTGGCAGCTATTTGCTGAAAGCGGGGAAACCTGTCGGGCGCGCGAACTGGAACAGTGCCTGGAAGATTTTTATGACCAGGGCAAAGAATCTGTGCGCTGGCACCTTGATCTCCATACCGCAATTCGTGGCTCCTTGCATCCGCGGTTCGGTGTATTACCGCAACGCGACATTCCCTGGGACGAGAAATTTCTGACGTGGCTGGGTGCGGCGGGTCTGGAGGCACTGGTGTTCCATCAGGAGCCTGGTGGTACGTTTACCCATTTCAGCGCCAGACATTTTGGCGCGCTGGCCTGTACGCTGGAACTCGGCAAAGCGTTGCCCTTTGGACAAAACGATCTTCGCCAGTTTGCAGTCACTGCCAGCGCAATTGCTGCGCTGCTATCTGGTGATAGTGTCGGTATTGTGAGAACGCCGCCACTCCGTTATCGGGTGGTTTCGCAAATTACTCGCCACTCGCCGTCCTTCGAAATGCATATGGCAAGTGACACGCTGAATTTTATGCCGTTTGAGAAAGGAACATTGCTGGCGCAGGACGGGGAGGAACGTTTTACCGTAACCCATGATGTAGAGTATGTGTTATTCCCTAATCCGTTGGTAGCGTTGGGATTACGCGCGGGATTAATGCTCGAAAAAATAAGCTAATACTTACCCGCAGAAATCATTCTGCGGGTATTAAGTTACTTTCTTATAAATTAATACAGATTAATCCTGGTTATTTGCTTTATTTATCACCAGTCATCCGGTATAGTTCTTCATAATCTCTGCAAAATCATCGTGTTGTAATATTTTCTCATCACTCTCCATCAAATTTTCTTTTTTTCTCCATAATTGGCGCAAAAGTGTTTTTTACACTTTCATTGTTTTACCGTTGCTCTGATTAATTGACGCTAAAGTCAGTAAAGTTAATCTCGTCAACACGGCACGCTTCTTAAGAAAGCCGTAATAAATAACTGAAAGGAAGGATATAGAATATGCGTAAATTAACTGCACTGTTTGTTGCCTCTACCCTGGCTCTTGGCGCGGCTAACCTGGCCCATGCCGCAGACACCACTACCGCAGCACCGGCTGACGCGAAGCCGATGATGCACCACAAAGGCAAGTTCGGTCCGCATCAGGACATGATGTTCAAAGACCTGAACCTGACCGACGCGCAGAAACAGCAGATCCGCGAAATCATGAAAGGCCAGCGTGACCAGATGAAACGTCCGCCGCTGGAAGAACGCCGCGCAATGCATGACATCATTGCCAGCGATACCTTCGATAAAGCAAAAGCTGAAGCGCAGATCGCAAAAATGGAAGAACAGCGCAAAGCTAACATGCTGGCGCACATGGAAACCCAGAACAAGATTTACAACATCCTGACGCCGGAACAGAAAAAGCAATTTAATGCTAATTTTGAGAAGCGTCTGACAGAACGTCCAGCGGCAAAAGGTAAAATGCCTGCAACTGCTGAATAATCTTTCAGCCAAAAAACTTAAGACCGCCGGTCTTGTCCACTACCTTGCAGTAATGCGGTGGACAGGATCGGCGGTTTTCTTTTTTGTTCTCAAACAGATGCAAAAAAAGCCTGATCGCCACTAACGTAAATCACCCGAGTTGCCGATAACCATCCACGGTTACCTGAACGATAACAATGAAAAGAACGGGCCGGGAGCGAGTATGGAATACTTTGATATGCGTAAAATGTCGGTGAATCTGTGGCGAAATGCTGCCGGTGAAACGCGCGAAATTTGCACTTTCCCACCGGCAAAACGTGATTTTTACTGGCGTGCCAGCATTGCATCCATCGCGGCGAATGGGGAGTTTTCTTTGTTTCCAGGTATGGAAAGGATAGTGACGTTGCTGGAAGGCGGCGAGATGTTCCTTGAAAGCGCAGACCGCTTTAACCATACCTTAAAACCGTTACAGCCTTTTGCCTTTGCGGCGGACCAGGTGGTTAAAGCGAAACTGACGGCAGGGCAGATGTCGATGGATTTCAACATCATGACACGCCTGGATGTCTGTAAGGCGAAAGTCAGAATTGCCGAACGTACGTTTACTACCTTTGGCTCACGCGGCGGGGTAGTGTTTGTGATTAACGGGGCGTGGCAACTGGGCGATAAACTGCTCACTACCGACCAGGGCGCGTGCTGGTTCGATGGCAGGCACACCCTGCGGCTTTTACAACCGCAAGGTAAACTGTTGTTCAGTGAAATCAACTGGCTTGCTGGTCATTCGCCGGATCAAGTTCAGTAATTTCATAGTTACCGGAAAGCAGCGGCTTACAAAGAATTTTATAACCGTCGTGATCAAACCCGGCGGGTGTCCGAATTAACGTTGTCGCTTCTTCCAGCGAATTAACCGCCCCCAGCCACAGCCAGTTTTGAATAATATGATATTGAGTCATTTCCGGGTGCTGTTCTTTCAGCGCCACCGCCCCTTGCCAAGGCCAACACACCACCCGCAAACGCTCCAGAGACTGGCGCAAGCGTAGCGCATGTTCCTCATGGCTCTCTTTACCGCAACACGCCCCGGCGCAACGTTTTAATGCAGAACGAAAACAAGCACGCCCGCGGCTTAACGGTTCCAGTCCCAGCAGGCCATAGCAAAGTTTTTGTTCATCAGCGATGGTCTGCAATGCTTGCAAAGCTGCGCGCCTATTGGCAAACAGGCCAAACAGGTTGGGGGCTCGTGAAAAATCCACCTCTTTGGCATACACCACATCGACGCGCTTTTCATTTAATTGCAGGGCACAGAGCTGGCGATTGCGGCGCAACCGTTTATTAAACAGCGGCTGTTGTTCTTTGATTAATCGCGCTTCAAGGAGCAGAGCGCCGATTTCGCCTGCGGTGCAGATCCAGCTAATTCGCCGGGATTGCCGTAGCATGGCGGCTTCATCCGGGGTGCGTAAATGAGAAAGGACGCGGCTGCGGATGTTAATGCTTTTGCCGATATAGAGCGGCATGGTGTCGCTTTCGCCATGAAACAGATACACCCCTGGTCGGGTGGGTAAGTCATTAAGGAATGAACGTAAATGTTCGGGATATTCATAAATTGCCGCAGCTTCAAATTCGAGCCGCGGAGAAGTTAAACGCCGTACCACTGTTGACTCCGAATGCTGGTTATCTATCCAGTGTAACAGGCGGGGAGCGATTAAAAAAGAGGCGGGTTGATGACAAAGGTTACACCGTCTGACGTGCTACGCCTGTCAGGCCTATTCGACTCCTGCAATATATTGAATTTGCATAGTTTTGTGGGGCGAATAAGGCGTTCACGCCGCATCCGGCGTGAACAAAGTACTCTTTTTCGCACAAACCAATATGTGCAAATTATTACTTTTTCCAGAAATCATCGAAAACGGTAATTGGCGGACGGCGTTTATGTTCGGTTTTCAGATACCAGTTCTCTATTGTTCTGGCGACCTGTTCAGGTAGGTTTTTCCCTTCCAGATAGTCGTCAATATTGTCATAGGTCACGCCGAGTGCCACTTCATCTGGCAGAGAAGGGCGATCATCTTCCAGATCGGCCGTTGGGGCTTTCTTATAAAGGTGTTCCGGGCAACCTAATGCCGCCAGTAACTGTTTACCCTGGCGTTTGTTGAGACGATACAGCGGATTAATGTCCGTACCGCCGTCACCATATTTAGTGAAGAATCCGGTAATGGCTTCTGCTGCATGATCGGTGCCCACCACGACACCGCTGGTCATACCCGCAATGCTATATTGTGCTTTCATCCGCTCACGCGCTTTTTCATTGCCACGGACAAAATCGCTCAGTTCAATGCCTGCTTCCCGCAATGCCTGCTCGCTAGCCAATACCGCGCCCTTGATATTAACGGTTAATACGCGATCCGGTTGAATAAAGGCAATGGCATCCTGGCAATCTTGTTCGTCGGCCTGAACACCATAGGGCAGGCGTACGGCAATAAATTGCAGTGATTCGTTGCCGGTCTCCTGGCGCAGCTCATTAATCGTCATCTGGCACAGCTTTCCGGCAAGCGTGGAGTCCTGACCGCCGCTGATCCCGAGCACCAATGATTTAATGAACGGATAAGTTTGCAGGTAGCTTTTCAGAAAATCGACACTACGACGAATTTCCTCTTCAGCATTAATCTGCGGTTTTGCGCCCAGCGCCTTTATTATTTGTTGTTGCAATGTCATTGAACCCCTCCAGACAGAAAAGACAAAACTTCCTTAAAGCTAACCCGTTGCTACTGAAACGACAAGCGACAGCGGGCTGAATGGTGGTTAAAACGTCATACAGGAATCCTCTGAAAGCGGAGCCGTTTCGTTCACGGGCTTGAAAAAGCGCCCAATGTATTCCAGGCTTATCTAACACGCTGATAAACAAGAGGACGGAATATGAACAAGAATATGGCAGGAATTCTGAGTGCAGCGGCGGTATTAACCATGCTGGCGGGTTGTACGGCTTATGATCGTACCAAAGACCAGTTTGTACAGCCTGTGGTGAAAGACGTCAAAAAAGGCATGAGCCGGGCGCAGGTTGCACAAATTGCAGGTAAACCTTCGTCTGAAGTGAGCATGATCCATGCTCGTGGTACTTGCCAGACCTACATCCTGGGTCAACGTGATGGTAAAGCAGAAACCTACTTTGTCGCGTTAGATGATACCGGACATGTCATCAACTCCGGTTATCAGACCTGTGCTGAATACGACACTGATCCACAGGCTGCGAAGTAATCACTTCGCCTGAAAGCTTGAGTTACAACGGAAACCGGCCATTGTGCCGGTTTTTTTTGGCCTGAGTTCTTAATTATCTTCGCGAATTATTTGCCCGAAATGTGAAGAGGGTCATAACCGCAGGTCAAGGAGAGACAATTTATAAGGTCAAAGAAATACTATTGCTCAGGTCTATACCGTATACTCCTTTCAGCCACAAAAAAAGTCATGTTGGTTTCGCAAGTTACCCAGAGCATGGAAGCAGGTTAAGGCTTGCGGAGTGTCTGGCTGACAGATAATCGTCGATGAGGGCAGTTTTATGGAAAAGAAACACATTTATCTGTTTTGTTCTGCGGGCATGTCTACCTCTTTACTGGTATCAAAAATGCGCGCACAGGCAGAAAAATATGAAGTTCCGGTCATTATTGAAGCATTTCCGGAAACACTGGCTGGTGAAAAAGGTCAGAATGCCGATGTCGTGTTATTAGGGCCGCAGATTGCTTATATGTTGCCCGAAATCCAGCGTTTGTTACCCAACAAACCGGTTGAAGTAATTGACTCGCTGCTTTATGGCAAAGTCGATGGTTTAGGCGTGCTTAAGGCTGCGGTTGCAGCGATTAAAAAAGCCGCAGCAAATTAATTTATTTTAAATTTTCCCGTCAAAGAGTTATTTCATAAATCAATACCGCAATATTTAAATTGCGGTTTTTAAGGGTATTTTTCTATGAGTAATGTTATTGCATCGCTTGAAAAGGTACTCCTCCCTTTTGCAGTTAAAATAGGAAAGCAGCCACACGTTAATGCAATCAAAAATGGCTTTATTCGCTTAATGCCGTTAACCCTTGCGGGGGCCATGTTTGTATTAATTAACAACGTTTTTCTAAGCTTTGGGGAGGGGTCGTTTTTTTATTCCTTAGGTATTCGCCTGGATGCCTCAACCATTGAAACACTTAATGGTCTGAAAGGTATTGGCGGCAACGTATATAACGGAACATTAGGGATAATGTCTTTAATGGCACCGTTCTTTATTGGCATGGCGCTGGCAGAAGAGCGTAAAGTCGATGCGCTGGCGGCTGGGTTGTTATCCGTTGCAGCATTTATGACCGTCACCCCATATAGTGTCGGTGAGGCCTATGCGGTTGGCGCAAACTGGTTAGGTGGGGCGAATATCATCTCCGGGATTATTATTGGCCTGGTGGTGGCAGAAATGTTTACCTTTATTGTCCGCCGCAATTGGGTCATTAAATTGCCCGATAGCGTACCTGCTTCAGTATCGCGTTCCTTCTCGGCTTTAATTCCCGGCTTTATTATTCTTTCCGTGATGGGGATTATTGCCTGGGCGTTGAATACCTGGGGCACCAACTTCCATCAGATCATTATGGATACCATCTCAACCCCACTGGCATCGTTGGGTAGCGTGGTGGGCTGGGCCTATGTGATCTTTGTTCCACTGCTCTGGTTCTTCGGTATTCATGGTGCGCTGGCGCTGACCGCACTGGACAACGGCATTATGACGCCTTGGGCGCTGGAAAATATCGCGACCTATCAGCAATATGGTTCCGTCGAAGCGGCGCTGGCAGCCGGTAAGACCTTCCATATCTGGGCCAAGCCGATGCTGGACTCCTTTATTTTCCTCGGTGGCAGTGGTGCGACTTTAGGCCTGATCCTGGCTATCTTTATCGCCTCTCGCCGTGCTGATTATCGTCAGGTGGCAAAACTGGCGCTGCCGTCCGGCATCTTCCAGATTAACGAACCGATTCTGTTTGGTCTGCCAATTATCATGAACCCGGTGATGTTTATCCCGTTTGTACTGGTACAACCGATTCTGGCGGCAATCACCCTCGCAGCGTACTACATGGGCATTATTCCTCCGGTGACCAATATTGCACCGTGGACCATGCCAACCGGTCTGGGAGCCTTCTTTAATACCAACGGTAGCGTCGCCGCATTGCTGGTCGCACTCTTCAACCTTGGCATCGCAACGTTAATTTATCTGCCCTTTGTTGTGGTCGCTAACAAAGCACAAAATGCGATTGATAAAGAAGAGAGCGAAGAAGATATCGCTAACGCCCTGAAATTTTAATCGATGCCGGTACGGGTAATCGTGCCGGTAAGAAAAGAGAGGAACGATGTATGATGGATCTCGATAACATTCCCGATACGCAAACGGAAGCTGAAGAGCTGGAAGAAGTGGTGATGGGGCTTATCATCAACTCCGGACAAGCGCGCAGCCTGGCGTATGCGGCACTGAAACAGGCGAAGCAGGGCGATTTTGCCGCAGCAAAAGCCATGATGGATCAGTCACGGATGGCATTGAATGAAGCGCATCTGGTACAGACGAAACTGATTGAAGGCGATGCGGGCGAAGGTAAGATGAAAGTGAGTCTGGTGCTGGTCCACGCTCAGGATCATTTAATGACGTCCATGCTTGCGCGTGAACTGATTACCGAATTAATTGAGCTTCATGAAAAACTGAAGGCATAAGGAGTCGATGATGCAGCCAGTGATTAACGCGCCGGAAATTGCCACTGCCCGAGAACAGCAGTTGTTTAATGGCAAAAATTTCCATGTGTTTATCTATAACAAAACTGAGAGTATCAGCGGACTGCATCAGCACGACTATTATGAATTTACTCTGGTATTAACCGGGCGTTATTTCCAGGAGATTAACGGTAAGCGCGTGTTACTGGAACGGGGCGATTTTGTTTTTATTCCGTTAGGTTCGCACCATCAAAGTTTTTATGAGTTTGGTGCCACGCGCATATTGAACGTTGGGATCAGTAAACGCTTTTTTGAGCAGCATTACCTGCCGTTGTTGCCTTATTGCTTTGTAGCTTCGCAGGTATACCGGACCAATAACGCTTTTCTCACCTATGTGGAAACAGTGATTTCTTCATTGAATTTCCGCGAAACAGGGCTGGAAGAGTTTGTTGAGATGGTTACTTTTTATGTCATTAACCGTTTACGTCATTACCGCGAAGAACAGGTGATTGATGATGTACCGCAGTGGCTGAAAAGTACGGTAGAAAAGATGCATGATAAAGAGCAGTTTAGTGAATCGGCGCTGGAGAATATGGTGACGTTGTCAGCCAAATCACAGGAATATTTGACGCGAGCGACTCAACGATATTATGGCAAAACACCAATGCAGATTATTAATGAGATCCGTATTAATTTTGCCAAAAAACAACTGGAAATGACCAACTATTCCGTGACGGATATTGCGTTTGAGGCCGGTTATAGTAGCCCGAGCTTGTTTATTAAAACGTTTAAGAAATTAACGTCCTTTACGCCTAAGAGCTATCGTAAGAAATTGACTGAATTTAATCAGTAAGTCGTTATACCTGACAATTCACATATCTGTCCTGTTGCTGGATTATTTATGTCCGGGGGGGCAGATATGCCAGATATCAGTATTCTGTACTGAAGGGAGAAATTATGAGCCAGAAATTAAAAGTCGTCACTATTGGTGGCGGGAGCAGCTATACCCCGGAGTTACTGGAAGGATTTATTAAGCGTTATCACGAATTGCCGGTCAGCGAATTATGGCTGGTGGATGTCGAAGGTGGCAAAGCTAAACTGGATATTATTTTCGATCTCTGCCAACGGATGATTGATAACGCTGGCGTCCCGATGAAGCTTTATAAAACGCTGGATCGCCGCGAAGCATTGAAAGATGCTGATTTCGTTACTACCCAACTGCGCGTAGGCCAATTACCGGCGCGCGAACTGGATGAACGTATTCCATTAAGTCATGGTTATCTTGGTCAGGAAACCAACGGCGCGGGCGGTCTGTTTAAAGGTCTGCGTACCATTCCGGTGATTTTTGACATCGTAAAAGATGTCGAAGAACTTTGTCCGAATGCATGGGTGATTAACTTCACTAACCCGGCGGGAATGGTCACTGAAGCCGTTTATCGTCATACCGGATTTAAACGCTTTATCGGCGTGTGTAATATTCCGATCGGCATGAAGATGTTTATTCGCGATGTTCTGATGCTGAAAGACAGCGATGATTTATCTATCGATCTGTTCGGCCTCAACCATATGGTGTTCATTAAGGATGTGCTGGTAAATGGCAAATCTCGCTTTGCCGAATTACTTGATGGTGTGGCATCCGGGCAGTTAAAAGCATCTGGCGTTAAAAATATTTTCGATCTGCCATTTAGCGAAGGCTTAATTCGTTCTCTGAATCTGTTGCCGTGTTCTTATTTGCTTTATTACTTCAAGCAAAAAGAGATGCTGGCTATTGAAATGGGCGAATACTACAAAGGCGGCGCACGAGCACAGGTAGTACAGAAAGTCGAGAAACAACTTTTTGAGCTGTATAAAAACCCGGAGTTGAAAGTTAAGCCGAAAGAACTGGAACAGCGCGGTGGGGCTTATTACTCTGATGCAGCGTGCGAAGTGATCAACGCTATCTACAACGACAAGCAAGCTGAACATTACGTTAATATCCCGCATCATGGGCATATTGATAATATTCCGGCAGACTGGGCGGTAGAAATGACCTGTACGCTGGGGCGCGATGGCGCGACGCCACATCCGCGCATTACGCATTTCGATGATAAAGTGATGGGGCTGATTCACACCATTAAAGGCTTCGAGATTGCTGCCAGCAACGCTGCACTTAGCGGAGAATTTAACGATGTGTTACTGGCGCTAAACCTTAGTCCGTTGGTGCATTCCGATCGCGATGCTGAGCTGCTGGCACGCGAGATGATTCTGGCGCACGAGAAATGGCTGCCAAATTTTGCCGACTGCATCGCAGAGCTTAAAAAAGCACATTAACCGAGGCTGATTATGGAACGCTTACTGATTGTTAATGCCGATGATTTTGGCTTAAGCAAAGGTCAGAACTACGGCATTATCGAGGCCTGTCGCAATGGGATTGTCACGTCGACGACGGCACTGGTGAATGGGCAGGCTATTGACCATGCAGTGCAGTTGAGTCGTGATGAACCGAGTTTGGCCATAGGGATGCACTTTGTCCTTACTATGGGCAAGCCACTGACAGCTATGCCGGGGTTAACCCGCGATGGCGTGCTGGGAAAATGGATCTGGCAGTTGGCAGAAGAAGATGCTTTACCGCTGGAAGAAATTACTCAGGAGCTCGCCAGTCAGTATTTGCGTTTCATTGAGCTATTTGGACGCAAACCTACGCATCTTGATAGCCATCATCATGTGCATATGTTCCCGCAGATTTTCCCGATTGTTGCCAGGTTTGCGGCAGAAGAGGGGATTGCGTTGCGGGCGGATCGTCAGATGGTGTTTGATTTGCCGGTCAACCTGCGCACTACCCAGGGATTCAGCAGTGCATTCTACGGTGAAGAGATCAGTGAGTCGCTGTTCCTGCAAGTGCTTGATGACTCCAGTCATCGCGGCGAGCGCTCGCTGGAAGTGATGTGCCACCCGGCGTTTATCGATAATACGATTCGCCAGAGTGCTTATTGCTTCCCTCGGTTAACGGAACTGGATGTGCTGACTTCAGCGTCGTTGAAATATGCGATTGCTGAGCGTGGTTATCGGTTGGGTAGTTATCTTGATGTGTAAGTAAGGTGGTAAGGTCACTCCCCAGGGGGCGTGACCTTATCCATATTTACGCCGGGATTTTGTCAATCTTAGGAATGCGTGACCACACGCGGTGTGCTGCCATCAGCGTTAACAGTTCATCCATAAAACTACCATCGGCGCTGTCAGCTTCCACAATCCCTTCTTCACCCTGGTCAGCGACCTTGATTGTTGCTTTAAACTTGCGCGCGTCTCCTGCCAGCGCAATCGGTTTAAGGTGTTTGTAGGCTTCCATCAGGTAGTAGTTGGCATCGCCGTTGTCAGCGATATCCGCGATATTGCCGCAAGGGACAATAACCGCATCGACCGTCAGCGAAGGCGCTCCGGCAAAGGTAGCAGCTATAGGCAGCACCGTACCGTCATCCGCAGTCACTTCACCCATTCGGGAGTAGAGCAGTTTGGCATGAACGCCTTTGGTCTTCAGCGCCTTGAGAATGGCCAGAAGGTCTGCCGATCTCACTTCATCATTAAGTAAAATCGCTACCACGCGACCTTTCACATCACCGTCAGGAATGGCGTACAAACTTAAGGATGGATCCTTTTTCAGACCGTTGACGTCCGGAGGCGGGGTGATATTCAGCTGGTCGTCCGTCAGCTCGATACCGAGATTTTTCGCCACCGCCTGGGCCAGAGTGAGATCAATATGCGCCAGCTGGTCAACAACGCGCTCACGAATATACGGCCGAACTACTTTGCTTAACTCAAAACTGAAACCATCGACAATATGGCGCTGCTCGAATGGCGTCTGACTTAGCCAGAACAGACGCGGATGGGAATAATATTCGCCAAACGATGGGCTGCGCTCGCGAACTTTATTGCCTTCCACGCGCTCCTGGTATGATTCAAAACCGCCACGTTTCGGCCCCGGCGGTGTTTCGCGCGGCCAGTTATCGTTGATCGAGTTCGGTTCGTAATTCGCCGGGTTAGTGTCGATCCCCATACGATGCATGCCGTCACGCTGGAAATTATGGTAAGGGCAGGTCGGGCGGTTAATCGGAATCTCATGGAAATTTGGTCCGCCAAGACGACTGATTTGTGTATCGGTATAAGAGAACAAACGCCCCTGCAACAGCGGATCGTTGGTGAAATCCAGACCGGGGACAATATGCCCAGGATGGAAAGCCGCCTGTTCGTTTTCGGCAAAGAAGTTATCCGGGTTGCGATTGAGCACCATTTTGCCAACACGCTGAACGGGTACCAGTTCTTCCGGGATGAGTTTGGTTGGATCGAGAAGATCGAAGTCAAACTTGAATTCATCTTCTTCAGGAATCAACTGGAAGCCCAGTTCGTATTCCGGAAAATCGCCTGCTTCGATGGCTTCCCACAACTCGCGGCGGTGGAAGTCCGGGTCACGTCCGGTTAGTTTTTGTGCTTCATCCCAAACGAGTGAGGCTTTACCTGCCAGTGGTTTCCAGTGGAAACGTACGAACGTTGCCTTCCCTTCGGCATTAATCAGGCGGAAGGTGTGAATACCGAAGCCTTCCATGGTGCGGTAACTGCGTGGGATCCCGCGATCCGACATCGCCCACATCACGTTGTGCAGAGTTTCAGGTTGCAGAGAAACATAATCCCAGAAAGTATCGTGGGCGCTTTGCCCTTGTGGGATTGCCCAGTGCGGTTCTGGTTTTACCGCATGAACAAAATCGGGGAATTTATGCGCATCCTGGATAAAGAAGATTGGCGTGTTATTGCCAACGAGGTCAAAAATACCCTCTTCGGTATAGAACTTGGTGGCAAAGCCACGGATATCACGCACGGTATCGGCAGAGCCAGCACCACCCTGAACGGTAGAGAACCTAACAAATACTGGGGTGATTTTGTTCGGATCTGAGAGGAAATCCGCTTTGGTGATATCGCTTAAGCTTTTATATGGCTGGAAATAACCGTGAGCTGCTGATCCACGTGCATGAACAATACGTTCCGGGATGCGCTCATGGTCAAAGTGGGTGATTTTCTCGCGCAGAATAAAATCTTCCAGCAGCGTTGGACCACGGCTACCGGCACGCAGTGAGTTTTGATCGTCGGCGATGCGCACGCCCTGATTAGTGGTCAGCGCATAATTTTCACTGCCTTTGCGTACGTCTTCCAGAGAATTAAGTTTTTCGTTACGCGTATCAGGGGCTTTCAGGCTCCCTGGGGCGGTAGGTTGTGCACCTGGCGGTGTCGGTTCAGCCGCTGGACGATGAGATCCGTCCTCAGGTGCCAGTGAGTCCATCCCCGGTTTCGCTTCGCTGGAATCGTGTTGTGGTGACTGGTGCTGATGTGGGTTCTTTTCGTTATGTTGCGACATTGAACTCGTCTCCTTAATTTATTACTGAAAGGGCCGCTGTTTTGGTCAAAAAACTCTCTAACTATAGACCACCAGCCAGATCCCGCTTCGGAGGCTATTCTGGAAACGGTGTTATGAAATACACGCAAAGCGGGACGTACAGGGGCTAAATCGGCTAAACTACAGTTTTTCTGATTTTTAATATGCGTTTAGTGAAGCCAGTAATGAAGAAACCGCTCCGCCAGCAAAACCGCCAGATTATTAGCTATGTCCCACGCACGGAACCCGCGCCGCCAGAACATGCGATAAAGATGGATTCGTTTCGTGATGTCTGGATGCTGCGTGGCAAATATGTTGCGTTTGTACTGATGGGAGAGTCATTTCTGCGCTCACCGGCGTTTACTGTGCCTGAATCCGCCCAGCGTTGGGCAAATCAGATCCGCCAGGAAGGGGAAGTGACTGAGTAAAGATTACGTACCTCCCGGTTTTGCCGGGAGTTACATGGCCTGAAATTCTGTATTTCATTGCTACATTCATTCAAACCACCTGTAACAAAAAGCTGCCTTTGACGATCTATTGCTATAAATAAGTGATCTTTTTTCTTTAATTGTTTATTTATTTTATAATAGTTAAGTTTAGCTAATCAGGATGAGCTATTTTTGATAGTTCATCCTGTGGCGTTGCCATTAAACTTATATTGTAAATTGCTTAGATTCAAATGAGATAATAATTTTGTTGATAATATGAGGTGGGAGATGTTTTCTACAAACTTAATACAGAGTGATTATGGTAATTTAAATATTAAAAACCTTGCCTTCGACTCTTTTAAAGAAAGACTGCAGTCTACCATGACAGCACTCACTTTCTTTATATCAACGGGTCAATGTGCCTGCGATGAAATAGCAGAATCAAACTTCAATTATATGATTGCCTATATGTCTAACATTAACTATGATGCCTCAAAGCCAGGAGCGCCAGCACTTAGTTTTGATACATATCTGCAGGACAATGTTAAATATAGAGTGATAATTAATAATCTTTATGGTAGTGAAATTAGGATAAGAGGTATTAATGAGAATTTTGTTGGGATGGATTTTACTTGTGAATTCCGACCAGAAAAAATGACCAATTTGATCAATATAAAAAACAGGTTGGTTATTCACTATTTAAAAACGATATACTATGAACAAAATTATATACATCCTGTTGGGAGCATTTTTGCTGCGATTCAAAAAAATGAGAGTCTCCTAAAGTTTCCTTCGGTAATATCAATACTTAATGTCAATCTTCTTTTTAATCCACTGAATCTTCCGGGAATGGGAAGTGGTGTGCTTGAAGAGATTATGAGTATTTCAGATAGTTCACTTAGAAAACGTCTTGGGTATGAGGTTTTAAGCTTTTCGCTACAGGCACATTCATTGAGTCAGGAATGTATCGATAAGTTAGCCATTTTTTTCGCTGACGATCTGTTTAAATATGAGTCAGTATGCATCGCCGCGATGGAACATTTAAAAAGTAAGGCAACGGCTCCTATACAAAACGGACCGTTGCCAGCATAAGAATTAACGGTGTGCCAGTTCGGCGTCGTCTTCGCTATCCAGAATGGCTTTATCGGTTTGCTTCAGCCACTGGCTGGTCAGCGTGCCAGCGGTCATCGAGCCACTAACGTTTAGCGCCGTACGCCCCATGTCGATAAGCGGTTCAACGGAGATTAACAGCGCCACCAGGGTAACTGGCAGGCCCATCGCAGGCAGCACAATCAGTGCGGCGAAAGTTGCACCACCACCGACACCGGCAACGCCTGCGGAACTAACGGTAACAATACCGACCAGCGTCGCAATCCACATCGGGTCCATCGGGTTAATGCCAACCGTAGGCGCAACCATCACCGCCAGCATCGCCGGATACAAACCGGCACAGCCGTTCTGACCAATGGTTGCACCGAAAGAGGCGGCGAAACTGGCGATGGATTCAGGAACACCCAGACGACGCGTTTGTGCTTCCACATTCAGTGGGATAGACGCAGCACTGGAACGGCTGGTAAAGGCAAACGTCAGTACTGGCCATACCTTACGGAAGTACTTCAGCGGGCTCACGCCATTAATACCCAGCAGAAGGCCATGCACTGCAAACATAATCAGAAGACCGAGGTAGGACGCGACAACGAAACTTCCCAGTTTGATGATGTCTTGCAGGTTAGAACCTGCAACCACTTTGGTCATCAGCGCCAGAACGCCGTAAGGGGTCAACTGCATGACCAGGCGAACCAGCTTCATTACCCAGCTTTGCAGGGTATCGATAGCGGTTAAGACGCGTTCACCTTTCGGCGCATCATCCTTCAGCAGTTTCAGCGCAGCTACACCGAGGAATGCGGCAAAAATTACCACGCTGATAATTGACGTCGGATTGGCTCCGGTCAGATCGGCAAACGGGTTTTTCGGGATAAAGGACAAGACCAGCTGCGGAACGCTCAGGTCAGAGACTTTACCAACATAGTTACTTTCAATGGCGTTCAGACGTGCAGTTTCTGCACCACCCTGAACCAGACCTTCAGCCGTCAAACCAAACAGGTTGGTGACCAGCACACCGACCAGCGCCGCAATCAGCGTGGTAAACAAAAGCGTACCGATGGTCAGAAAACTGATTTTGCCTAACTGAGATGCGTTATGCAGACGGGCAACCGCGCTCAGAATAGAGGCGAAGACTAACGGCATAACGATCATTTGCAGCAGTTGAACATAGCCGTTACCAACAATGTTAAACCACTGTACAGAATCTTTAAGTACCTGGCTGTCAGAACCATAAATGGTATGCAGGGCAAGGCCAAAAACCACACCCATCACCAGACCCACCAGCACTTTTTTCGCCAGACTCCACTGTTTATGGCGGGTCTGAGCCAGCGCAAACAGCAGTACAACGAACACCACGATGTTCGCAATTAATGGAAAGTTCATCCCCGTTCTCCTGATCTTATTATTTCTATCACTGCGTAGCAGTCATAGTGTTGGCGCAAGATTAACAGAACTGTGAGCTGGCTCTTATATTCAAATGGAATTGCTTATTCCAGAAAGGTGATTTTTGCCTTTTTAGTATTCAACCTGATGCTTAATAAGCCGATGAAACTGGATCTGCAAAGTATTGATCATTTGCGATGACCAACGAACAGCGCTGTTTTCGGGTAATGAATGGGGCATCCATACCGACCAGACAAATAATGCCATGCAGATAAAACGTTCCAGTTGGTTGCCCTTTTGGGGAACCAGGATAGGCAAGCGGAAACGCCAGCGGCATGGCCAGAGCAGGGGAACACCGGCGGGTGTCAGCATATCGGCAAGTATGTGGCTCAAATAACCCAGCACCATTCCTTGTAGCGCATCAGCCGGAATGAACCAGCTTTCAGGAACCTTAAGGTAAAAGGTTGCCAGCAGCGCAAATACCGCCAGCAGACTGTGGGTAAAACCACGATGCCCAAAAGCGCGGGCGATCGGTTTTGATATCCACTTTAATCGCTGCCCAAGAAACGACTTTGGGTGATCGATGTCCGGTAACAAACACGTCAGGATTGCGGAAGGGACAATATGCCACCAGTCACCCTGTGCCAGCACGGGCGTCAGCTCGGCATTTTTGGCAAATACCGCACAAGCAATAGAAAAGAGAAGGTGACCTTCCGCCGTCATGATAAAACTCACTAAACTGTCGATACGTACAGTATAGGATTTTTATACAGTGCGCGGAAGTGGTGACGGTGTAACTCTTTCTCTTAAATTGACGATTAATCCGTCAGTTGAATGCAAATTCAGATAAAGAACCAGGGGCAGCGTGATCACTGCCCCTGGTCATTAACCGAGAAGGTCTTTTGCGGTGAGTTCTGTCAGTGATGAGAGTTTGACGTTTGCTAATACAAAACGTGGATCATTTTGCGCTTCTGGCGCAGGAACGACGATGGAACGCATGCGGGCTGCTTTAGAGGCGATCATGCCATTTACTGAATCTTCCAGCGCTACGCAGGTCAGTGGGTCAACGCCCAGTTTTGCTGCGCAGTCGAGATATACTTGCGGATGCGGCTTGCTGTAAGGCAGTTTTTCAGCCGAGGCGAGGGCATCGAAACTGTCGCGTAAGTCAAACATGGTCAACACTTTTTCCAGCATATGTAGTGGTGACGCGGAGGCCAGTCCCACCAATAAACCTTGTTCTTTGCATAACGCAACGGCTTCGCGCACGCCTGGTAATAATGGACGTGTCTCTTCAACCAGTGAAATGGCACGGGCAATAACCCGTTCTACTACTTCCTGACGGCTTGGCCCATTCCACGGTTGCCGGGCGTACCAAAGATCGACCACCATATCGATACGTAAACCTAAGGTGTCCGGCAGCTCGTTACGACGGGAGATATCCACCCCCAGGCTTGCCATCACATCCAGTTCGGCTCGATCCCATAAAGGTTCTGAGTCGATAAGTAATCCATCCATATCAAAAATTGCAGCAAGAATCTGACGCGGGGTTGACATTACAACCTCTCCTTTAGAGCATTATGTGTAAGGTATTAAGCCGTGCTTATGATTAAGCGCCTATCATATCGCCTTTAAAGAATGGGCGAAAACAGATATCTACAGGTAAACTAAGTGAAACGACGCGTCTTAATCAAGGAGAACTCATGACGTATCAACAAGCTGGACGCATTGCTGTTTTGAAAAGGATTTTGGGTTGGGTGATTTTTATACCTGCATTGATCTCTACACTGATTTCTTTGCTGAAATTTATGAATACCCGGCAGGAAAACCAGGAAGGCATTAATGCGGTCATGCTCGACTTTACTCATGTCATGATCGATATGATGCAGGCGAATACGCCTTTTTTGAATCTGTTCTGGTATAACTCCCCGACGCCCAATTTTAATGGTGGCGTGAACGTTATGTTCTGGGTGATTTTCATCCTGATTTTTGTCGGACTGGCGTTGCAGGATTCCGGTGCCCGGATGAGTCGCCAGGCGCGCTTCTTGCGGGAAGGTGTTGAAGATCAACTCATTCTGGAAAAAGCCAAAGGGGAAGAGGGGCTAACGCGTGAACAAATTGAGTCACGTATTGTTGTGCCGCACCATACTATTTTCCTGCAGTTTTTCTCGCTGTATATCCTGCCGGTTATTTGTATTGCTGCAGGTTATGTGTTCTTTTCTCTGCTGGGGTTTATTTAATCAAAAGGCCGCACGGAGCGGCCATTATCCTCAACCCGTATCATGCTGCTAATAATCTATCCAGTGACTGCTGAGCAATAACCAAATGCTGACCGCCAAATAACCTTGCACGATTTAACAGCGTGTAGAGTTGGTAAACCGGTTGACGTTCAAGGAAATCGGCAGGTAGCGGGGATACTGACTGATAGCCGTCATAGATTTGTGGCGGCTGTTCAGTATGCAGCGGTAACATCGCCAGGTCGCACTCTCGGTCACCCCAGTAGCAGGCCGGGTCGAAAATGTACGGGCCATCCGGACCCAGCGCACAGTTGCCGGACCATAAATCGCCGTGCAACAGAGAAGGCTGCGGTTGATGCGAGGCCAGACGCTGCTGAATATGCTCGACGATGGCATCGATATTGCCGAAAGCGATCCCTTTTTCTGCCGCCAGTTCCAGCTGCCAGCCAATCCGTTGTTCAGCAAAAAAAGTTGACCAGCGACGTTGCCAGGTGTTGGGCTGGGGAGTTGTGGAGAGCGCGTTATCGAAATCGAGGCCAAATTGCGGTTGGTCGCTCCATTGATGTAAACGCGCAATTTGCTGACCAAGAATAAATGCGCTATGCGCATCCAGCGGGCGAGGTGGGAGATAGTCCATCACCAGAAAACTGTAGTCACGGTCAGCGCCAACTGCCCAAACCTTAGGCACGGTGACGGTTTTACTACGCGACAGTAACTCCAGTTGGTCGGCTTCGGCGGTAAAACCGGGAAGCAGTTCCCTTTCATCACATTTGACGAAAAAGTCACGTCCTGCATAGCGCAAATGCCATGCGGCATGGACTTCTCCGCCAGGCAGTTCATTACGCAGTTCGATTTCGCCTTCACCTAACTGCTCGCTCAAAAGACGACTGATTGCCTGCCACATGATGTCTCTCCCATGTTGTCTGCCAGATCATAAGGTTAGCGCAAGAATGCGGTGTAAAAACACGAGCTAACGCACACCACAGACTGATTATTGCCCAAAAACCATTTATTTTCTGTTGCTATTCCATTCCTCCCAGGTCGTGATGGTGATTTCAGGATCTTTGCCGGTTGCACTTTGGGTAAGCCCCGAAACCAGTTCTCTAATTTCTTCTTCACTTTGGGTACTGATAAGTCCAAAAGTGTTAGTCCCCAGCTCATGGATATTTCCATCATCATCCGTCATGGTGAGCAAAAAACCGTCGCGAGTCAGGTAATTATTCAACTCGTTAATTTCAGTCAATGTATCCTCGTGCAACATGACGGTTATGACATAACGGACAAGATCGCCACTGGCCATAGTTCACCCCTTTGTTATCACATGACTTTTGAGCATAGTCGGAGAAACGCGTTGCCGACAGGTTGGTGGTGATTCCCCCAATGCAGGGGGAATGTTTCAGTTAGCGGGAAAGGTAAGCGTAAATTTTTTGTGTATCGTCTTGGGAGCACAGGCGTGTTCCCTGATTGAGTGTGGCTGCACTCCCCGCAGCTACGCCAAAACGGACCATCTCTTCAAGAGAGGCATTTTCTGCCAGTTTCAGTGTCATCGCGCCGACCATGCTGTCACCAGCGCCAACGGTGCTCTGGCTTTTCACCGGTGGTGGCACAACCTGAATGCAGTTTTCACTATCAACGCCCAGCGCCCCTTGTGGACCCAGGGAAACGACAACTCGTTTGGCCTTGCCGCTATTAACGATTTCCTGCGCGGCTTTGCGGACATCGTCTGGCTGGGTGAGTTCGCGATTCACTAGCGCACTGAGTTCTTTTTGGTTAGGCTTAACCAACTCGATATTACCAATCGCCAGTGCTGCACTTAACGCTTCGCCAGAACTGTCGACGATGCAGCGAATCCCTTGTTTTTGCGCAGCGGAAATCAGTTGGGTTAATTTTTCCAGCTTCACACCTGGCGGCAGGCTTCCGCTTATGACCAGAATGGCCCCGGATTCAATTTCCAGAACTTGCTCTTCAAGCTGGCGAAACTCATCTTCATTTAATGCCGCGCCTGGCATAACAAAACGATACTGCTCACCGCTTGCTTCCACATGTACGTGTAAATTCTGCCGGGTCCAGTCTTTGGCTTCTACAGTAGCGACGGGGACATTTTCATCTGCCAACAGTGAAACCAGATGTTCGCCGGTCGCACCACCCGCCGGGAAGATCGCTGTGGCACTGCCTCCAAGATGGGCAATGGCGCGGGCGACGTTGATGCCGCCGCCTCCGGGTTCGAATACTGGTGCGGTACAGCGCAGCTTTCCTTCGGGATAAATTTGCGGGGTAATTGTTGCGCTATCGAGAGAGGGCGCAAGTGTCAACGTATAGATACGTACCATCATTTCCTCCTATAGGCTGATTTCAGTCTGGCACCGAATCAGCGGAAAGTGAAGAAATTAACAATATGATTTATTAGAACTTTATTTAAAATTTTGCAGATAAATATATATAAATAAAAATTTGTTTTCGCCACATGCTTATTCAAAAAATGAAATAAGAATACATTGCTAAGTTATTCGCGCCTTTTTATAATTCGTTACCTTTCCAGGGACGCTAATCTTTGATCCTTAAGAAAGTTTCCGGGACCGCGAAGGTCTCTTTTTTTGTTGTACGGACTCTTGATAAATGAAGCTTTTGAAGACAGTTCCTGCCATCGTTATGTTGGCGGGGGGCATGTTTGCGTCACTGAATGCAGCTGCCGATGATTCCGTTTTTACTGTCATGGACGATCCTGCCAGCGCTAAAAAACCTTTCGAAGGTAATCTGAACGCAGGATATCTTGCACAATCAGGCAATACGAAAAGCTCCTCACTTACGGCTGACACCACCATGACCTGGTATGGACAAACCACTGCCTGGTCGCTGTGGGGGAACGCCAGTAATACTTCTTCTAATGATGAGCGTTCTTCAGAAAAATATGCGGCGGGCGGGCGTAGCCGTTTTAATTTAACTGATTATGACTATTTATTTGGGCAGGCAAGCTGGCTGACAGACCGTTATAACGGCTATCGAGAGCGCGATGTGTTGACCGCGGGTTATGGTCGTCAGTTTTTGAATGGCCCGGTACACAGTTTCCGCTTTGAATTCGGTCCAGGTGTGCGTTACGACAAATATACCGATAATGCCAGTGAAACCCAGCCGCTGGGTTATGCCTCCGGGGCTTATGCATGGCAGTTGACTGACAACGCTAAATTTACGCAGGGTGTTTCCGTCTTTGGCGCGGAAGACACAACGCTGAACTCCGAAAGCGCATTAAATGTTGCTATTAATGAACATTTTGGACTGAAGGTGGCTTACAACGTCACATGGAACTCTGAACCTCCAGAGTCTGCACCGGAACATACCGATCGTCGGACAACCTTATCGCTGGGCTACAGCATGTAAAATTATCTGCCGGACCGTGTTATGCGGTCTGGCTGTCTTCGTTTGTCACTGCTCAGCCCCAAATCATTGCTGCCCAACGTAGCAACAACATAGCGCCACAAATTGCCAGTAGCACCACCACCATCTTCCAGTGTTTTTTATCAAAGCGTTTAGTCGGCATACCAGTGTCCTGCATATCTCTTGTGCGTGATAACGAAGTGTAACAAAAGGGACAGGCATCAAGGGATTTTTTGTTATTACAGCCGTCGGGTGGCGTTGTACACCTGATCACTGTTTTTGCGGTTTATGAAAAAAATAAAATTATGTATCGATATATAAATATCTGGTTATAAATACGTCTTTAGTTCATCAGCACTAAAACTCAGGCTTTGGCTGATTACGTTTATAGCAGCATAATATGTTTCTACAGTTTTATAATGATTATGATGAATGGCTATATGAACAGCTGACATGTTGTCATGATTTTTAGCGGCCAACAATGTGAATAACTGACATTGACTAAAAGAATATTTTTTTGCAAAAGTACCCAGCGTTGATATATAAGATAACACGACGTCTTTATTACCCTTGCTCATGGCGATGTATAAAGCAGGGGTTCCATGTGCTGTTGCGCCTTTTAATAAATCCATGATGTTAATTTTGCTGAGGTTATATTTAACAGCGATTCCATAAACTTTAGAGAGGAACCGTGTGACACACAAAGGGTGATTATTTTCCATTGCGGCATATAATCCTGGCTCACCATCACGTGTTTTCATTGCTAAAATATCCATCACCATTTTTTTGCTTAAAAGCTCTTGTGTTATTGGAGTGGTTAATGCATTCAGAAAGATATCGATTATTTCATCGAATCCATACAACATGGAGATATAGAGTCCAGGTGTTTCGTTAGCACTTTTAGTTTGCAGTAATTTAACCAGATTATCTTCATGAATGATATGATTATCTACCAGTGACTGAATTTCTTGCATAAATATTTTTACGTTGTCAGTATGTCCGTTCATCATAGCCAGAAATAAAGCAGGTGTACCAACGCTATTCTGCGCAGTTATTATTTCAATGATTTCTTTTTCAGGGAGTATGGGTAACTGTTTGAATAATGTAATAAGCTGTTGAGTCTGGCCTGTGGCCATTATTAACAACATTGCCGATGGATGTATAGGGGCAAATGGCATTCGTGATGCAATACCCGCGAAAATAGCCCCTGGAACTCCCTCAGGTAATAGGGGCAGAAAAGCAATTGCACAGTTGCGAACATACATATCAGCCCAGGTCTGAGCATCGGGACCTGAACTGATGAATTTATCGAGCGAGAGAAAGCCCCGTGCTGTCCTGTGGGTGCCTCTGACGGCAACGTTGGTATCGTTCGGGTCGTAAACGGACACAACATAATTTAATTGCCCATACGCTGACTGCTTTATTCGTAGCCTTACTGACAAAGTATGATTGTCTATATATAAAATCGCGGACATATGACTGACATTGTTTGCCATCATTCGACAGAAGAAAATATCTAAAGCGAAGCCAAAATCCTTACTCGCGATAACGCGACTCCCTGCAGGAGGATGGCGAAGTAATGATCTGAACTCCGCGTCCCGGACTAAGGGGACATGCTGCTGTATGGATTCAACGGAGGAGTAATGTTTAATCAGATTGACTTTGCCTTTTCCATTTCTCAGTGAATCAAGGGCGTATTGCAATGACAGATGGCGACAAAAAATAGCGTCAGAAGGAGATTGCAAAAAAAATGCACTACCATTGAGATTTACTGTTGGTTGTATAGTTTTTTCTCTATGGATTTTTTTAGACAGTTTCATACAATGGTTACGATTTTCGGTAGTTAACTGTTCCTGTTCAATATAATCCAGTATGCTTCGCAAATGGTTAGCTTTAATAGGCGTGGTTTCCAGTAATAAGGAAATGATTTCTTTTTTATAGTGTAATGTAATGAGTATATTTTCTGCATGGATGGGTGAAGTGGCAAAGTTAATGGTAAAAAGGGCAGTGGAATAACAATTTTGTGATATTTTTCGACAGTTTGCGGTAAATTCCTGAGTAACACAGTATGACAGCATCGAACTTAAGTCAGAGGTATCAAGTAGGGTGATGAGTTGGCGCGCAAATTGATTAATAGGCTCTGATGAAGGCGTTGGTATGTCGCTATCGATGTGCATTCTATGAGGAGACTTATAATGAGTTCTGATAATAATGTCGTTTTGACTCATAATCTATTCGCCTTATATATGTCTGGAAGTTTTGAGGATGATGATTAATTATTATCGCCAGAACGAAATGTGCACGAAAAATTGCTATAAGAATTGTGTCACTTTTATCATTGTGATATGACCAGTTCGTCATTAATCTCATGATCGTTTAAATACTACCGCCAAATCACGCAACGAACTTTGCTGGATTCAGTTTATGCTGCTGCAAATCCGCTCGCAGTAAACCTTTCAGACGCTCCGTGATGTTATCAGTGGTTCTTTAAGCGTTTTGCTGGTGTACTCACTACAAACGAATTGCGAATCGAATCAATGTGAAACGGAAAGGTACAATCTCCCTTTTTTTAGTGTTAACATCGTTCAACCGGGTGGAAGGTGAGAGGTTAATGTCTTTCATTTGTGTACCTGATTGCGAACCAATTTAGCATTTGTTGGCTAGATGGTTTCGCAATGAACTGTTAATAAACAAATTTTTCTTTGTATGTGATCTTTCGTGTGGGTCACCACTGCAAATAAGGATATAAAATGCCTGTTATAACTCTTCCTGATGGCAGCCAACGCCATTACGACCACGCTGTAAGCCCCATGGATGTTGCGCTGGACATTGGTCCAGGTCTGGCGAAAGCCTGTATCGCAGGGCGCGTTAATGGCGAACTGGTTGATGCTTGCGATCTGATTGAAAACGACGCACAACTGTCGATCATTACCGCCAAAGACGAAGAAGGTCTGGAGATCATTCGTCACTCCTGTGCGCACCTGTTAGGGCACGCGATTAAACAACTTTGGCCGCATACCAAAATGGCAATCGGCCCGGTTATTGACAACGGTTTTTATTACGACGTTGATCTTGACCGCACGTTAACCCAGGAAGATGTCGAAGCACTCGAGAAGCGGATGCATGAGCTTGCTGAGAAAAACTACGACGTCATTAAGAAGAAAGTCAGCTGGCACGAAGCGCGTGAAACTTTCGCCAACCGTGGGGAGAGCTACAAAGTCTCCATTCTTGACGAAAACATCGCCCATGATGACAAGCCAGGTCTGTACTTCCATGAAGAATATGTCGATATGTGCCGCGGTCCGCACGTACCGAACATGCGTTTCTGCCATCATTTCAAACTAATGAAAACGGCAGGGGCTTACTGGCGTGGCGACAGCAACAACAAAATGTTGCAACGTATTTACGGTACGGCGTGGGCAGACAAAAAAGCGCTTAACGCTTACCTGCAGCGCCTGGAAGAAGCCGCGAAACGCGACCACCGTAAAATCGGTAAACAGCTCGACCTGTACCATATGCAGGAAGAAGCACCGGGTATGGTCTTCTGGCACAACGATGGCTGGACCATCTTCCGTGAACTGGAAGTGTTTGTTCGTTCTAAACTGAAAGAGTACCAGTATCAGGAAGTTAAAGGTCCGTTCATGATGGACCGTGTTCTGTGGGAAAAAACCGGTCACTGGGACAACTACAAAGATGCAATGTTCACCACGTCTTCTGAGAACCGTGAATACTGCATTAAGCCGATGAACTGCCCGGGTCACGTACAAATTTTCAACCAGGGGCTGAAGTCTTATCGCGATCTGCCGCTGCGTATGGCCGAGTTTGGTAGCTGCCACCGTAACGAGCCGTCAGGTTCGCTGCATGGCCTGATGCGTGTACGTGGTTTTACCCAGGATGACGCGCATATCTTCTGTACTGAAGAACAAATTCGCGATGAAGTTAACGGATGTATCCGTTTAGTCTATGATATGTACAGCACTTTTGGCTTCGAGAAGATCGTCGTCAAACTCTCCACTCGTCCTGAAAAACGTATTGGCAGCGACGAAATGTGGGATCGTGCTGAGGCGGACCTGGCGGTTGCGCTGGAAGAAAACAACATCCCGTTTGAATATCAACTGGGTGAAGGCGCTTTCTACGGTCCGAAAATTGAATTTACCCTGTATGACTGCCTCGATCGTGCATGGCAGTGCGGTACAGTACAGCTGGACTTCTCCTTGCCGTCTCGTCTGAGCGCCTCCTATGTGGGCGAAGACAACGAGCGTAAGGTACCGGTTATGATTCACCGCGCAATTCTGGGGTCGATGGAACGTTTCATCGGTATCCTGACCGAAGAATTCGCTGGTTTCTTCCCGACCTGGCTTGCGCCGGTTCAGGTTGTTATCATGAATATTACCGATTCACAGTCTGAATACGTTAACGAATTGACGCAAAAACTATCAAATGCGGGCATTCGTGTTAAAGCAGACTTGAGAAATGAGAAGATTGGCTTTAAAATCCGCGAGCACACTTTGCGTCGCGTCCCGTATATGCTGGTCTGTGGTGATAAAGAGGTGGAATCAGGCAAAGTTGCCGTTCGCACCCGCCGTGGTAAAGACCTGGGAAGCATGGACGTAAATGAAGTGATCGAGAAGCTGCAACAAGAGATTCGCAGCCGCAGTCTTAAACAATTGGAGGAATAAGGTATTAAAGGCGGAAAACGAGTTCAAACGGCGCGCCCTAACCGTATCAATGGCGAAATTCGCGCCCAGGAAGTTCGCTTAACAGGTCTGGAAGGCGAGCAGCTTGGTATTGTGAGTCTGAGAGAAGCTCTGGAGAAAGCAGAAGAAGCCGGAGTAGACTTAGTCGAGATCAGCCCTAACGCCGAGCCGCCGGTTTGTCGTATAATGGATTACGGCAAATTCCTCTATGAAAAGAGCAAGTCTTCTAAGGAACAGAAGAAAAAGCAAAAAGTTATCCAGGTTAAGGAAATTAAATTCCGTCCTGGTACAGATGAAGGCGACTATCAGGTAAAACTCCGCAGCCTGATTCGCTTTCTCGAAGAGGGTGATAAAGCCAAAATCACGCTGCGTTTCCGTGGTCGTGAGATGGCGCACCAGCAAATCGGTATGGAAGTGCTTAATCGCGTGAAAGACGATTTGCAAGAACTGGCAGTGGTCGAATCCTTCCCAACGAAGATCGAAGGCCGCCAGATGATCATGGTGCTCGCTCCTAAGAAGAAACAGTAAGGCCTTCAAGTAGCACTGTCTGTGGAGCCTTTGGGCTTCACAGGCATTGTTCGCCTTTGTTTCGTTTATTAACAATGCGAAGTGGAAGTTATTAAAATGCCAAAAATTAAGACCGTACGCGGTGCTGCTAAGCGCTTCAAAAAAACCGGTAAAGGTGGTTTTAAGCACAAGCACGCTAACCTGCGTCACATTCTGACCAAAAAAGCGACCAAACGTAAACGTCACCTGCGTCCGAAAGCCATGGTTTCCAAAGGCGATCTGGGCCTGGTAATCGCGTGCCTGCCGTACGCATAAGCCGTTAACGTTTTTTAACTTTTTAATTAGAATATAGATACAGGAGAGCACATATGGCTCGCGTAAAACGTGGTGTTATTGCACGCGCACGTCACAAGAAAATTTTGAAACAAGCTAAAGGCTACTACGGTGCGCGTTCTCGCGTATACCGCGTTGCCTTCCAGGCTGTTATCAAAGCTGGTCAGTATGCTTACCGTGACCGTCGTCAACGTAAGCGTCAGTTCCGTCAACTGTGGATTGCGCGTATCAACGCAGCAGCACGTCAGAACGGTATTTCTTACAGCAAATTCATCAATGGCCTGAAAAAAGCCTCTGTTGAAATCGACCGTAAGATCCTGGCTGATATCGCAGTATTCGACAAAGTAGCGTTCACCGCTCTGGTTGAAAAAGCGAAAGCAGCTCTGGCATAAGCCAGTTGAAAGAGGGAGCTAGTCTCCCTCTTTTCGTTTCAACGCCATCAAAACATTGACTTTTATCGCCGTAGCCTTTTCAATAAAGGTCTTTTGAAAAGTACCAAAAGGTAACGCAAGCAATGAATGCTGCTATTTTCCGCTTCTTTTTTTACTTTAGCACCTGACTCCAGGAGGCTAGCGCGTGAGAAGAGAAACGGAAAACAGCGCCTGAAAGCCTCCCAGTGGAGGCTTTTTTTGTATGCGCGTTTTGAAAAAATTAAGTCCAACGAACCAGTGTCACCACTGACACAATGAGGAAAACCATGTCACATCTCGCAGAACTGGTTGCCAGTGCGAAGGCGGCCATTAGCCAGGCGTCAGATGTTGCCGCGTTAGACAATGTGCGCGTCGAATATTTGGGTAAAAAAGGGCACTTAACCCTTCAGATGACGACCCTGCGTGAGCTGCCGCCAGAAGAACGCCCGGCAGCCGGTGCGGTTATCAACGAAGCGAAAGAGCAGGTTCAGCAGGTGCTGAATGCACGTAAAGCGGAACTGGAAAGCGCAGCGCTGAATGCGCGTCTGGCGGCGGAAACGATTGATGTCTCCCTGCCTGGTCGTCGTATTGAAAACGGCGGTCTGCATCCGGTGACCCGTACCATCGACCGTATCGAAAGTTTCTTCGGTGAGCTTGGCTTTACCGTGGCAACCGGGCCGGAAATCGAAGACGATTATCATAACTTCGATGCTCTGAACATTCCTGGTCACCACCCGGCGCGCGCTGACCACGACACTTTCTGGTTTGACGCTACCCGCCTGCTGCGTACCCAGACCTCTGGCGTGCAGATCCGCACCATGAAAGCTCAGCAGCCACCGATTCGTATCATCGCGCCTGGCCGCGTTTATCGTAACGACTACGACCAGACTCACACGCCGATGTTCCATCAGATGGAAGGTCTGATTGTTGATACCAACATCAGCTTTACCAACCTGAAAGGCACGCTGCACGACTTCCTGCGTAACTTCTTTGAGGAAGATTTGCAGATCCGCTTCCGTCCTTCCTACTTCCCGTTTACCGAACCTTCTGCAGAAGTGGACGTCATGGGTAAAAACGGTAAATGGCTGGAAGTACTGGGCTGCGGAATGGTACATCCGAACGTACTGCGTAACGTTGGCATCGACCCGGAAGTTTACTCTGGTTTCGCCTTCGGGATGGGGATGGAGCGTCTGACCATGTTGCGTTACGGCGTCACCGACCTGCGTTCATTCTTCGAAAACGATCTGCGTTTCCTCAAACAGTTTAAATAAGGCAGGAATAGATTATGAAATTCAGTGAACTGTGGTTACGCGAATGGGTGAACCCGGCGATTGATAGCGATGCGCTGGCAAATCAAATCACTATGGCGGGCCTGGAAGTTGACGGTGTAGAACCGGTTGCCGGTAGCTTCCACGGCGTGGTCGTTGGTGAAGTGGTTGAGTGTGCGCAGCATCCGAACGCTGACAAACTGCGTGTGACAAAAGTGAATGTCGGCGGCGATCGCCTTCTGGACATCGTCTGCGGTGCGCCAAACTGCCGTCAGGGCCTGCGTGTGGCGGTAGCGACCATTGGTGCTGTTCTGCCGGGCGATTTCAAAATTAAAGCGGCGAAACTGCGTGGCGAACCGTCTGAAGGGATGCTGTGCTCCTTTTCTGAGCTGGGAATTTCTGACGATCACAGCGGCATTATCGAACTGCCTGCAGATGCGCCGATTGGCACCGACATCCGCGAATACCTGAAACTCGATGACAACACCATCGAAATCAGCGTAACGCCAAACCGTGCCGATTGCTTAGGCATTATCGGCGTGGCGCGTGACGTTGCCGTGCTGAACCAGCTGCCGCTGGTTGAACCGGAAATCGTTCCGGTTGGTGCGACCATCGACGACACGCTGCCGATTACAGTCGAAGCGCCGGAAGCCTGCCCGCGCTATCTTGGCCGTGTGGTAAAAGGCATTAACGTTAAAGCGCCAACTCCGCTGTGGATGAAAGAAAAACTGCGTCGTTGCGGGATCCGATCTATCGATGCAGTCGTTGACGTCACCAACTATGTACTGCTTGAACTGGGCCAGCCGATGCACGCTTTCGATAAAGATCGCATTGAAGGCGGCATTGTGGTGCGGATGGCGAAAGAGGGCGAAACGCTGGTGCTGCTTGATGGCACTGAAGCGAAGCTGAATGCTGACACCCTTGTCATCGCCGACCACAACAAGGCGCTGGCGATGGGCGGCATCTTTGGTGGCGAACACTCTGGCGTGAATGACGAAACGCAAAACGTTCTGCTGGAATGTGCTTTCTTCAGCCCACTATCTATCACCGGTCGTGCTCGTCGTCATGGCCTGCATACTGATGCTTCTCACCGTTATGAGCGTGGCGTTGATCCGGCACTGCAGCACAAAGCGATGGAACGTGCGACCCGTCTGCTGATCGACATCTGCGGTGGTGAGGCTGGTCCGGTAATTGATATCAGCAACGAAGCAACGCTGCCGAAGCGTGCAACCATCACTTTGCGTCGCAGCAAACTGGATCGCCTGATTGGCCATCATATTGCCGATGAGCAGGTCACTGACATTCTGCGTCGTCTCGGCTGCGAAGTGACCGAAGGCAAAGACGAGTGGCAGGCCGTTGCGCCGAGCTGGCGTTTCGACATGGAGATTGAAGAAGATCTGGTCGAAGAAGTCGCGCGTGTTTACGGCTACAACAACATTCCGGATGAGCCGGTACAGGCAAGCCTGATTATGGGTACTCACCGCGAAGCCGATCTGTCGCTCAAGCGCGTGAAAACGCTGCTCAACGACAAAGGCTATCAGGAAGTGATCACCTACAGCTTCGTTGATCCGAAAGTGCAGCAGATGATCCATCCAGGCGTTGAAGCCTTACTGCTGCCAAGCCCTATTTCCGTTGAAATGTCAGCAATGCGTCTTTCCCTGTGGACCGGCCTGCTGGCAACCGTGGTGTACAACCAGAACCGTCAGCAGAACCGTGTGCGCATTTTCGAAAGCGGTCTGCGTTTCGTGCCAGATACTCAGGCACCGTTGGGCATTCGTCAGGATCTGATGTTAGCCGGTGTGATTTGCGGTAACCGTTACGAAGAGCACTGGAACCTGGCAAAAGAGACCGTTGATTTCTATGATTTGAAAGGCGATCTTGAATCCGTTCTCGACCTGACCGGTAAACTGAATGAGGTTGAGTTCCGTGCAGAAGCGAATGCGGCACTGCATCCGGGGCAATCCGCAGCGATTTATCTGAAAGGTGAACGTATTGGTTTTGTTGGGGTTGTTCATCCTGAACTGGAACGTAAACTGGATCTTAACGGTCGCACTCTGGTGTTCGAACTGGAGTGGAACAAGCTCGCAGACCGCGTGGTGCCTCAGGCGCGCGAGATTTCTCGCTTCCCGGCGAACCGTCGTGACATCGCGGTGGTGGTCGCAGAAAACGTTCCCGCAGCGGATATTTTATCCGAATGTAAGAAAGTTGGCGTAAATCAGGTAGTTGGCGTAAACTTATTTGACGTGTACCGCGGTAAGGGTGTTGCGGAGGGGTATAAGAGCCTCGCCATAAGCCTGATCCTGCAAGATACCAGCCGTACACTCGAAGAAGAGGAGATTGCCGCTACCGTCGCCAAATGTGTAGAGGCATTAAAAGAGCGATTCCAGGCATCATTGAGGGATTGAACCTATGGCGCTTACAAAAGCTGAAATGTCAGAATATCTGTTTGATAAGCTTGGGCTTAGCAAGCGGGATGCCAAAGAACTGGTTGAACTGTTTTTCGAAGAGATCCGTCGCGCTCTGGAAAACGGCGAACAGGTGAAACTCTCTGGTTTTGGTAACTTCGATCTGCGTGATAAGAATCAACGCCCGGGACGTAACCCGAAAACGGGCGAGGATATTCCCATTACAGCACGGCGCGTGGTGACCTTCAGACCCGGGCAGAAGTTAAAAAGCCGGGTCGAAAACGCTTCGCCCAAAGACGAGTAATCTGATCTAACTAAAAAGGCCGCTCTGCGGCCTTTTTTCTTTCAATAACCAATTGATTTATAATGTTTTATATCTCTTCGTTCCACGATGTGTCCACATTTAGTGGGGGGAGGGGAGTAAGCCCGCTACATTGTGGGCTTTGTCTTATAGTCTGATCACTGTTTCAAGTCGGTGAGGACACCAAAAAGAAAACCCGCAGTTTTTATGCTGCGGGTTTGTTTCATGTCTGTGAGATAGAGTGCCTTATCGACCTTACCCTGGCAACCGATTGACGGGGGATTGCTCCCCCGTCGCGGTTTCCTTACTGCTTACACTGTAAGAACGCCGCAAACTCCGCTCCCCAGAAGCTCATCCGTATTTCGCACAGTGAACCGTGCAGCATCCAGATGATGAGGATTGCCGTCACGCAGAACGTGATGGCCGTAAGCGATTTTTGCGACATAGCACTTGCTCCTTTTCCGGAGAGGCGCTAACCTTTCACTTGTCAAGGTAATGCGGTTAGGGCCTCGGTTAAACAGAGATGTTTTCCGGGGCCTTTCCACATCTGGCCTTCGGGTATTCCCTCCGACCATCAGCCGAAAGGCACCCGCGCGTAATCTATCGCTTTTTTGTTAATCCGGCAATTCTGCCTGTTAGTTCTGAGGTAAAGGCAAACTCATCTGATTGTTTCCCCTGTGTGAAGCTGGCAGCTCATGCCACGGGATACCTTCTGAAGAGTGAACGGCGGAGGCGTGTTTTGATGTGAATTTATGGAAGGCTTCCAGTGTTGAGAAGCATACGCCGCATTCCAGGTTGTTACACTGGTAATACTTTTGCCGCACGGTGTTTGAATCATTTTCCGGACGACTTGTGCGGATACGGGCAGATGCGCCACAAAGCGGACAACGGAACATAGAGACCTCCCTTAACGTGGTGCTTCTGTTATTTTAAGTTCTACTAGCTCCGATTCCAACTGACTAAACCGCTTTGAGTTGAGGGGCTGACATTCTTATTATTCGCTTATCAAAGAATAGCTAGTCAAACCTGATACATTAAAATCAGCACGTTATTTTGATTGTGTGATATCATAACATTATGTTATTAATGCGTTAAATTGGGATATCTAATTCAGATTGTGAGGTATTTATGGGAAAGAATAGTCAACGTAGGCGAGATAATAAAATTAAGCGAGAAAATGAGAAAAAAAGAAACTTAGCGGCAAAGATAAATAAAATGTTGTATATAAAGCCTGATATATTTTTTGATGAATCAGGTAATACTGGCGGAAATTTACTCGATCCATTGCAACCTGTTTTTACCTTAAGTTCAAGTAGTATTAGTAAACAGGATGCGCTTAAGGCATTAGAACTAACCGGAAGCAAGTCTCCAACAGAAGCCCACTTTAAAACTCTTAGACGTAGAAAATCTGGTCAGGATGGCATCATTAGGCTTCTTGAAAGCAAATATGTCAATGAAGAGAATGTTAAAATATACTTGGTCGATAAAAAATACATGCTAACAGCAAAGATTGTTGATATTTTGATCGAGACGTGGTGCTCTAATAGAGGAATAGATCTTTATATAAATGGACAGAATCTAGCTCTGTCTAATGTTTACTATTTCTGTTTCCCTGCTTTCTGTGGGGAGGAAAAAACAGAGGTAATGTATCAGTGTTTTATGAATATGATCAGAAGCCAATCGACTGAGTCAATTGATGAATTTTACAGGGTAATTGATGAGTTAAAGATATGCTCAAGTGATAAGATATTCACAGATATAATAAACAGAATTAGTATTACCAGAAGCGATATTGATGATATATTGGAAGGTGTTGAGAAAAGCACATTAGATCCATCTATACCAAGCCTCTTTAGACACTGTGTAGAATGGGGTAAATTATACCCTAATGGTTTTTATATTAAGCATGACGATTCCAAAGCTATTACAGAGAAGAAAGATATTTTTGATAAATTTATGGATATATCAAAAATTACGGAGGCATATGGTTATGATCGAAGAAAATTTGAATTGCCAATTAAAGCTCGTTCTTTGACATTCCATTCATCACAAGAGTATCCTCAATTACAAATTGTAGATATAGTAGCAAGTGCGGCTGCTTATTATGTTAACTGTCTAAAAAGAAATGACTTAGAAGATTATCTCTTTAAAGAACTTCAAAGAATAAAAATAGATAACTATTTTAAAAATATGGCCATTTGGCCTACAACATATGTTACACCTCAAGAATTAGGCACAATTTATACTGGTGGGCGAAACCCTGCAGATGGAGTCGCTGATTATCTTTCTCAATATTAGTAACTGGAGTTTTAATTAATATGGCCGCGTTAGCGGCCTTTCTAACTATGTTTATTGCTAGTACATATCTGAACTAATACATTTAAGACATTCACGCTGTTTCTGCTATCCATTCCGGGATTTTTGCCTCAAGCTCAAGCTGCGTGGTAAAGCCGCTGTTATCAATAGTGTGCTCGGCTTTTGCAATGATCCAGTCCTGATTATCAATCTCGCTTTTAAATCCTGTTACCGTACCATGCATTTCGGGGTAGAGTTCTGCACGTCCACGCGCCAGCGTGATGGAGAATGATGCGGCTCCGCGTTGTAGCTGCTGCCACTTTGCCGCCGCTGCGCGTCTTGCTGCCTGCTCGTTCTGATAGGTCTTGCGTAACACAAACACATTGCCTTCCGCGCCTTCCATATAATCACCTTCACGGCTGCTGCTTTTCTCCTTTTTGGGTTTTGGCGGTTTGCGGCGTTTCACGCTGACTTTTTTCTTTTTCCCGTAATTAAGATCAAGCCAGTAAGCGCGTACCCCCGTATACGCTTCGCGGTCAGCAATGCGGAACTGATGGCGATCGCCACTGCTGCGCGTGATGGCGAACGAGGGCAACGGCTGGCCCTGTGCGTTCACGCCACCGCCTGGCATGATGAATAACAGATTACCGCTTTTTACCGTAGTGATTGCGCCCAGCATTTCTGCCATGCGCGTAAGGAAGGACATGTCGCTTTCTTCGGTCTGGTCAGCGTGGTCGATTTCAATATCCATCAGCATTTCGCTGATTTGTGGTTTCAGACCGTACCGATGAGCGATGGCGGATACCACGCGCTCAACGGTCACATCATGCCAGGACACCTCACGTTTAACGTTAAATTCATCCCGAAAATCTGCGCTTCTGGCTGAAACCGTCAGCCTGTCCGGCGGTCCTTCGTGAGCGATTTCATCAACAATGTAAGTGCCTTTTTCTGTCAGCGGTTCTCCTTTCCAGCCAATGAGAACCGTCAGGCGCGCGCCCCGTGGCGGTAGCAGCAACTGACCATCCGCATCATCCAGCGTGATGGTGAGCTGGTCCGCCTCAAATCCCCGGTTGTCGGTCAGTGACAGGCTCATCAGGCACTCTGCCACGCCTGACAGCGTTTTACCCTCCGCGAGAATATCAAAATCCGGCATTTTCACGGGGTCTGTGCCCTGACTGAGCAATTGCATGGTGGTGTCGGTCATCTGCTCCCTCCCTGTGCGGCATGGTCGCATGTGCGTGCGGAGGGGGTTACTGCTTTTTGTTGTCGCCGTGGCGGGAGAACGGCGCAGGGGTGAGATTACGCGCGTGGTGGGTGATGATTGTTGCCGAATCATTTAACGGATACAAGGGGCTGAAGCTATGAGTGAAACTCGTTTTCATGGTGCCCGTGTTACGGAAAGTACCGACCTGGTAACAGCGATTAATGATGTTGATTCCAGCGTTATCGGTATCGTGGCAACGGCGGATGATGCGGACGCGAAGCTGTTCCCGCTGAACAAGCCCACACTGCTGACCCGCGTCAATGACGTGCTGGGAAAATGCGGGACAACGGGGACGCTTTATCGTGCGCTTAAGGCCATCGCAGACCAGGTGAGCACAAAGGTGATCGTCGTTCGCGTGGCTGAACACAAAGAAGAAAACGGAAAGACGCAGGATCAACTGGTTATCGGTGGTTCTGAATCTGACGGCAGCTATACGGGGATGTATGCGCTGCTTGTTGCAGAGCAGGATGAAAGCATCGGATACCGTCCGCGTATTCTGGCCGCGCCGGAGCTGGACACGGAGGCGGTGACAAAATCCCTGTGCGTGATTGCGGGTAAACTGCGCGCGTTTGTGTATGCCGCATGTCATGGTTGTAACACGATGGCTGAGGCGATTACCTACCGCCAGAAATTCAACGAACGTGAGGTGATGCTCTTATGGCCTGACTTCATCGCCTACAACCCGAAAAGTGGCAAAAACGAAACGTTCCCCGCGCCTGCTTATGCGTGCGGCCTTCGTGCGTACATTGACCATGAGCAGGGCTGGCACAAATCGCTGTCCAACGTTCCGGTTAAAAATGTGCTGGGGATGTCGAGGCATGTGTTCTGGTCGTTACAGGCCGAAGACAGTGATGCCAACAGCCTCAACAACAAAGAAATCACGACCATTATTCGTCGTAACGGGTTCCGCTTCTGGGGCAACCGCACACCGGAAACGAACGCCTACATCTTTGAGGTGTATACCCGAACCGCACAGGTGCTGGCTGATTCAATTGCGGAAGCGCAGTTTGAAACCATCGACAGTCCACTGACGCCTGCGAACGTGAAGGATGTTATCAGTGCCATCAGGGCAAAACTGGATTCACTGGTTACTGCCGGGAAACTGATTGGCGCGGAGTGCTGGTATGACATCGTGGATAACAGCACCACGAATTTACGTCAGGGGCGTGTGCGTATTCGCTACAAATATACGCCCGTTCCGCCGCTGGAAGACATGGAGCTTTACCAGTCGTTTACTGATGAATTCTTTGGTCCCGCATTTGCGGTGCTGGGAGGTGCCTGATGGCTGTACCAAAACATCTTCGCTTTTTTACGCTGTTTGTGGATGGTGAAAACGAAGTGGGTAAGGTGACGTCCGTCACGCCGCCCAAACTGACGCGCAAAACCGACAGCTATCGTGGTGGTGGCATGATGGGGGCGGTAAGTATTGATCTCGGTCTGGACGACTCCGCGCTTGATGCGAGTTTTGTTATGGGGGGAGCTGTTCGTGCGCTGTTCCTTAAATATGGCGGCACGATTGACGGCACGCTGCTGCGTTTTGCGGGTGAATACTACACCGATGCAGAAAGCGATCTGTATGAAATCGAGATGCGCGGGCGTGTGACGGAAATTGATATGGGGGAGGCCAAACAGGGCGAAGCCACATCACACACTTACGCTGTCAAAAACACCTACTACAAGCTGAGCGTTAACGATCGCCCGCTGTGGGAAATCGACCTGTTGAACCACATCTACCGGAAGGACGGCAAGGACATTGTGCCTGACCGCATTCGTTCCGCGCTTGGGCTTGGCTGATAAGTAATATGCAGGCGGCGCAGTGCGTCGCCTCTGACTGAAAAGGAGACAACTGATGAAAGATATCGATACTGAAACCCGGAATAACACCGTAGCGGATGATGTGACGGCAGGTGAGGATATGGCTGTCGAACGTGGTGTAAAACTTTCCCGGCCAATTGAGCGTGGTGGCGAAAAAATCACATATGTGGAGATCACCGGGGCTATTGAGCAGGCGGGATCCCTGCGTGGTCTGTCGCTGTCTGATGTGCTGAATCTGAAAGCGGATACCATGTTCACGCTGTTGCCTCGCGTGACCTCGCCACGACTGGATGAAGTGATGATTAAAAAAATGTCGTCACGCGATTTTATTCAGTTGTGCGCTGTGGCTGTAAATTTTATGAGCGAGCCAGACTCTGGCGCGAAGAGCGTGCAGGAGACGGCAGCGTAATCACCCTGGTGTGCTTTGAGCACATCGAAGATCTGGTGGCGGATATTGCCGCCATTTTTAACTGGTCGCCCGCCGAAATCTTCATGATGACGCCCGGCGAAGTGGTTAGCTGGCGCGAGCGGGCGGCACTTCGCAGCGGGAATGCAGACAATGAAGACTCTTGATATCCGGGTCGCTTTCAGCGCCGTTGACAGGCTGACCCGGCCTGCCGAAAACGCCCGCCGCCTGATGGGGCAGTTTGGTGACTCCATCCAGCGAACGCAGGGGGCGATCAAAAATCTCGAGCGTCAGGCGCGTTCATTTGAGCGCGCCCGTGACGCTGTCAGTAAAGCGGATGCGGGCATCGTGAAAGCACGACGCCAGCTTAACGCCCTTAATCAGTTACAACGCACGGGTACAGTGCTCAGCGAAAAACAACAAAAGCTGATGCAGCAGTTAAGCACCCGGCTTGAACGCCTGAATGAATCGCGCACACGGGAAATTCAGAAAATGCGGGAACTTGGCGGAGAGCTGAAACGCCACGGCATTTCCCTGACAGGCAGCGATAACACCATCCAGCAGGCCATCAGACGCACCGAACAGTACAACAACCAGCTTGAACGCGAACGGCAGGCGCTTGCGCGTGTAACGCGGGCGCGTGAGCGGTATTCGCGCGCGCAGGAAACCGCGGGAAAACTGAAAACAGGTGGTGCGCTGACAATTGGTGCGGCAGCGGCTGGCGGCTATGCTGCCGGGCGTTTTTTGCAGCCTGCGATCGGGTTCGGGAAAGAGATGTCCCGCGTTCAGGCACTGACGCGAATCGACAAAAACAGCCCGCAGTTTAAGGCGCTGCGTGAGCAGGCGTTAAAACTTGGCTCTGAAACACAGTTTACTGCGAGTGATGCCGCCAGTGGACAGAGCTTTCTGGCAATGGCTGGTTTTACTCCGCAGGCCATTCAGGCCGCATTGCCCGGTGTTCTTAATATGGCGCTGGCAGGTGGCGTCGAACTCGGCGAGACGGCGGATATAGGCTCCAATATCCTCACACAGTTCAACCTGACAGCCGATCAAATGGACCGGGTTGGCGATACGCTGACAGCGGCATTCACCCGGACCAATACTGATTTACGCGCGCTGGGCGAAACCATGAAGTATACCGGTCCGGTTGCCGCAAAACTTGGTATCAGTCTTGAAGAAGCGGCAGCCATGGCCGGGATGCTTGCCAATAATGGTCTTCGCGGAAGCGATGCTGGTACGGCCATGCGCGCAAGTCTGTCCCGCCTTGCATCACCGCCAAAAGCTGCGGCTGATGCACTGAAAGAGCTGGGGGTGTCAGTTGCTGACGCCAGAGGCAAAATGCGCCCGATGGAGGATGTGCTGCTTGATCTCTATAAGGCGACACAAAAATACGGACAGGTGGACCAGGTCTCCTTCTTCAAGGACATCGCCGGAGAAGAGGCGTTCGTTGGTTTGCAGACGCTTGTTGCGGCGGCTGGTTCAGGAGAGCTGCAAAAACTGACCAGAGAATTGCAGGGGGCAAGGGGAGAGTCCGATCGCGTTGCAAAAGTAATGGCCGATAATCTTGATGGGGACCTGAAAAATCTCGACAGCGCATGGGAAGGTCTTCGTATTCGCATCAGTGATCTGGTTGACGGTCCGCTGCGTTCTGTCACGCAGTGGCTCACGCGGGTGCTTGAAAAAGTCACCTCGCTGGCGCAGGCCCATCCGGTACTGACGCGCCAGCTACTGATAGCAGGCGGTGCGTTGCTGGCAATGACTGCAACGATTGGCTCGTTGTCGCTGGTTATTGGGGTGCTTTACGGGAAGCTGGCCACCCTGCGTCTTGGTTTTGACATTCTTACCCGGTCAATGAATGTCGTCAGGGTGTTGCCTGCGCTGTGGGGAATGGTGACGGGTTCCGTTTCTTTGCTGGGAGGCGCTATCGGGGCGCTGTTCAGTCCGGTCGGATTGATTGCTGCTGCGTTTGTGGCTGCGGCGGTTCTCATCTGGAAATACTGGGAACCCATTAAGGCGTTTTATGCCGGGGTGTTCAACGGGATTATGGAAAGGCTGAACCCGTTGCGCGAAACCTTTGAACGGTTTGGTCCTGTTTTTGACGCAATCGGAAGCGGGATCAGCCAGGTGTTTAACTGGTTTAAATCGCTGCTGTCACCGATGGAATCCAGCAAGGAAACGCTGGATAAATGTACCAGTGCTGGCGAGATATTCGGTAACGTTCTTGGCGGTGCGTTACAACTTGTTCTGACGCCTGCAAAAATGTTGCTGGATACGCTGGCGTGGATACTTGAAAAACTTGGCGTCCTTCCGGATGAAGCGGAAAGGGCGCGCAAGAAAATCGAAGACGCACAGCGTGCGGCCATTCTTCAGGACAAGGTTGCCTTACTTCAGGGGGACCTGGCGAAAATCAATCCGCCGAAGCCTGTGGAAAATGGCAATGGCACCGGAGGTGATAAACCCAAAGACAACAAACCGCTCACAGACAGCAATACCGGGACGCTGCGCAGACTCAGCAAAATTGCTGATAACACAGGTAAGCTGGTTGATGAGACGAAAAAACGCATTGGCCCCGGCGATATTGTCTTTAAGAACCTGCCCCGCGCACTTGCTGTTCGTGGGGAGTGGCAGGAGCGGAAGATTGCGCAGGTCAGTAAGCCTGCCCCCGCAATTAATATCACACCCGTGGTTCCGGCTCCGCTGCCTCCGGCGCTGGTCCCTGTTGTTGCGGCCAGCTCCCGCCCGGTGGCGGAGGCCATACGATCGCCAGTGGCATCAGTTCCTGCAACTTCCCGTAACCGGGAGCCTGTTGCCTCCGGATTTGGCGGTGAAATTCATGTTCATCTGCATAACATTGTTACACAGAATCCCCGCGAACTGGCGAAACTGGTCGGTGAAATGGTTAGGGCAGAAATGGAACGGCGCGCCCGTGCCGGGCGTGGCAGTTTTTACGATAAAGATTGAGGAGTCATGGCCATGATGATGATCTACGGCATGTTTGTTTTTGAGCTGCGCACGCTGCCGCATCAGCAGTTACAGCAAAACAAAAGCTGGCGGCATGTGAAAAATGAACGCGTTAACCGTTCAGCAGGCTGGCAGTATATCGGCGCAGGTGATGATCGCATTGTGCTTTCCGGCGTGCTTTATCCTGAAATTACAGGTGGCGAAGTGTCGCTTTCGTTGCTGACCACGCAGGCATATACAGGACGCCCCTGGCCTCTGATTGATGGTGTCGGGCAGATTTACGGCATGTATGTACTGACTGAAACGAATACGACCCGTTCCGAGTTTGATCGCTATGGTAAGGCGAAAAAGATAGAATTTTCACTGACTCTTGAACGCTGTGATGAGGATTTGCGGGAGCGCCTGCAATCCTCATCGTTCAGCGATATGCTGTCCGGCTTCAAAGATAAAGTGACATCATCTCTTAACAGCGCGGCCAGCTCCGTTAAAGGGCTGTTTTGATTAACGCAAAACCGCTAATGGTCAGATTAGCGGTTTTCATTTTCCTGAGTCTGCCTGGTTGTTTCTTCAGCCTGTATATCGCCTACAGGGTGATAACGATAAATCGTCGATATGCCGATGTCGTAAATGATCGCCAGTTGTTTCCTGTCATGACCGTTTTTAATCAGCCTCGCTATTTGCTCGTGTTGTTCTTTTGTCAACTTCGGGCGACGTCCGCCAATGCGTCCTTGTGCGCGTGCTGCTGCCAGCCCGGCCAGTGTACGCTCTACAATTAATTCACGTTCCATTTCGGCTAAAGCCCCCATGACGTGAAAAAAGAAACGCCCCATGGGTGTTGACGTGTCAATGCTGTCCGTCAGACTACGGAAATTAACACCTTTTTCCCGCAATTCCTCAATAAGCGTGATCAGGTGTTTCATACTTCTGCCCAGTCTGTCCAGCTTCCAGACAACCAGCGTATCTCCTTCTGATAGCGTTCTGAGCAGTTTTTTCAATCCCGGTCTGGTTGATTTCGTTCCGCTGATTTTATCTTCAAAAATCAGTTCACATCCTGCGCAGTTCAGTGCATTGCGTTGTAAATCCGTGTTCTGGTCGTTTGTTGACACACGAATATAGCCAATTTGCATAAAAAACATCCTCTTTGTTTCGTGAAAAATACAGAGTTGGTATAGGTAGGGATAAAAACGAAAACGTTGGTTTGGGGGAAGGCTCTGCATTGCCTGTTGGTGTACCGGTTCCGTGGCCCACCGCCACACCGCCAGAAGGCTGGTTAAAGTGCGACGGGCGCGCCTTTACAAAAGAACAATATCCTGTTCTGGCCAGAGCCTACCCGACCCTCCGTCTTCCCGATTTACGCGGTGAATTTATTCGTGGCTGGGATGACGGACGTGGTGTGGATGCCGGGCGACAATTATTATCTTCACAGGGGGATGCAATAAGAAATATTGAGGGATTCGCAGATGGCGGGATCGGTATGTCTTTTGATGCAATCAGAGGGGCTTTTTACGATGCAGGAACACGATCAGCGAGAATGCCGAATAACACAACTACTATAGACAAAACCGATGACCTTGGATTCGACGCCTCTCGTGTCGTGCCAACAGCTAATGAAAACCGTCCTCGTAATATTGCCTTTAATTATATCGTAAGGGCGGCATAAAAACGTTGGTTTGGGGGAAGGCTCTGCATTGCCTGTTGGTGTACCGGTTCCATGGCCCACCGCCACACCGCCAGCAGGCTGGTTACAGTGCAACGGAGCTACGTTCACCAAAGAACAATATCCTGTTCTGGCCAGAGTCTACCCGACCCTCCGTCTTCCCGATTTACGCGGTGAGTTTATCCGTGGATGGGACGACGGGCGCAAGATTGACGAGGGGCGTAAGTTGCTTTCATGGCAGAAAGGTACACTGGTCGGCGGTCATGACGATAACGATTCTGCGCTTGATATCTCGTACATGAGTAACGGAAATAATATTGACTATGGCGGCGATAAGGTGTTTGCGGGGAATTACCGTAGCGATTATTTGTGGTACGCAATACTGGGTGGAACAAACAGTCGCGCAAAAGCCGAATTAAACGGAGCATTCTTTAACATAACCCGCCCCCGCAATATCGCGTTTAACTATATCGTGAGGGCGGCGTGATACCGTTCAACTGGCAAGTGCCAGTGGCGCTTCCGGCCAGCTGATTTCAGGTGCCGTGCTGATATCCAGTGCGTTCAGCTCGTCGATATAATCCAGCACGGCGTTCAGTTTTGCCGTTTCTTCTGGTGTCAGACTGCGACCAGCACGCAGTTTGAGGTTGATAAGATCGACGGACGCCATCGCCTGTTTCACCCGTTGCTGGCGTTGCTGTCTGGCAACCTCCAGTTCTGCGGTTCGCTGCCGTTCAGTATCGGTTACCCACGCCTCACCGTTCCAGGTATCCCATGGCGTGGCTGGCTGTTTTGTGGTGGTGTCCGCCGGGTAATCACCCGGTTGGGTAATCAGAACGGGGTTACCGTTCTCCGTGCTGTATACCGTCTCGCCGCGGTGATCAGGCACATGCTCCCACCCGTTCAGCGTGGCAGTCCGGCAAACCACGTAACCCGAAATTGCCTCCGGCGGTGCATCGGCGCACGAATGTGCCGGAGTACCCACCCCAAGGGCGAGATACTCCACAGAGGATGAGGTGTATTCCCGGGTTTCCTCGTCATAGTGATATACAGTGATATCGCCCGCTACAGTGGCGATACCGTTTTCATCCAGAACTGCAGTGTTACTCATTAAACTGCCCTCACAATGTAATTAAGTGCAATGCTACGGGGTCTGACAGTGATACCCTTCGCATACCCGCTTCTGATAGAGGTCAGAATAGTAGCCTGCATACCATTGTCTGACATTGCTATGACAGGATCGCTGAATGTTGTCCCGTCCGGCATTTTAAAGCTGCCCTCACGAAGGTCTGTAATGGAATCTTCATTGTTGAATCCCATGCCGACTATCCCCGAGGTTCCCGTAGTGTCCTGGTTATAATAATCCAGCATTGCTGTTCTTAACAGCGTTGCCCCTTGTGCGGACAGCAACTTACGTCCTGTATCAACTTTGCGCCCGTCGTCCCATCCACGGATAAACTCACCGCGTAAATCGGGAAGACGGAGGGTCGGGTAGACTCTGGCCAGAACAGGATATTGTTCTTTTGTAAAGGCGCGCCCGTCGCACTTTAACCAGCCTGCTGGCGGTGTGGCAGTGGGCCACGGAACAGGTACACCAACGGGCAGCGCCGAGCCTTCCCCCAAACCAAGGTAATTGAGGACATCTTTTATACTGCCCTTAGCGATAATAGCGCGACCAATAGCTGTAAGGGTTGCCAGCGCTGCGCGGTCTGCTCCGGTAAAATAAGGCAACCGATCTGCTGCAGTGGCAAGTCCTGCCAGAGCAGTGAGCGTGGCATCTGCCGGTTGTTTTCCGTTTGCCAGATCGTATGCATCCTTGACCGCTTTCGGTGTGGCGGCCAGTATTTCAGACGTGCTGTTGATGGCATTGCTCAGTTGTACGGTGCCTTTTGCCGTCAGCGAGGCAGCAGGCACTCCCGTTATCTGACTCCATGGGTGAGTGTGGCTGACGGGGGCCTTGCCGGCTGCAAGGTCGTATGCCGCCTTGACGGCTTTTGGTGTGGCGGCCAGCGTTTCAGAGGTGCTGTTGGTGGCACTGCTCAGTTGTACGATCCCTTTACGGGTCGTTGTTGCATCCTGGGCTGTGTATTTTCCCCAGGCCAGATCATACGCGATTTTCACAGCCTTCGGCGTGGCAGCCTCAGTTTCTGATTGACTGTCCGTGGCACTGCTAAGTTGAACAAAGCCTTTTGCGGTCAGCGAGGCGTCCGGGTGACGTCGTGACTGCTCGTGCTCTGATATTTTATCATCCACATATTTGCGGGTTGCCAGAACCACAGACGGGTCGATTTTCAGCGTGATGGCTTCGGTGTTCGTGACAACCAGAATCATGCGGATAGTCTGGGTGCGTCCACTGCCTTCCTGCAACTGCGGTTTGTACGTTTCCGGGCAGTTTGCCACCGCAATGAGTACACCTTTATCATCATAAAGACCAATCTCACGGATCCAGAATCCTCCCTCGCTTTCAGGGATGATTTGCTCCGCAATAATCTGGCTCTGATTGTTAGGGTCAACACTCAGAAGATTCAGCGGTGCAATGCGTTTCTGGTTAATCAGTTTTGTTTGTGCAGGGTCTGGTGTTGGTAACACACCATTTGCATCACCAACGGCCATTTGCGTCAGATTCAGCTTACTGCCGAGCATCGTCGCGTTAGCCAGTCGTGCCGCGCCCTGATTAGTCAGAATGGCGTAGTATTTCACTGTCATGCGTTTACTCTCAGATTATCAATTAAATGAATGGCCGGGGCAGGGAAATAATCCCCTTCGACAATAATGGACTCCGGGGTGTAGGGATAAACCGTCAGGGCATCGCCGTGATAGCATCCCGTACCAACGAAAATCTTTCCGTTCACACTCAGGCTGATCGCCAGCCCCGTCAGATGGCGACTTACTGGTTTTGCATCCGCAATAAGGCGCTCAAGTTCCTGATACATTTCATCGGTGATGCCCTGATCAAGTACTCCGACAACAATGCGAAATGTCCCAGGCTCCTCATTGAGTTGCCACCACTCCTTTACTTCAATCAGGTAGCCGAGAGGCTCCACGGCTCTTCGCAGTGCGCTGATGGTCCCTTTGTGTCGGTGTATCAGCCATGCATCACGAATCACCTGTCGCTTTGTCTCTTCCGGCCAGTTGCGATCCCAGCGGTCAACGGAAAACGCCCAGGCGAGATAAGGCAGCAGATGCACCGGGCAGGTGTCCGGCGACCACAGCGTGTTGAGGTCTACCGGAATGTCTGTAATGCGTGTTCCGACGGCTTCGGCACAACGCATGAAATTGCTGGCTGATGGTGGTAACAACGAATTACTCATTGCGTCCACCTTCGCTGATGGTGAATGACTCACAGCGCGCCGCCTGTATGTCGCTGATGGCCATATTCTGTGTGGGTTCGATTATCTCCACGCGTTGCACACCGTGCACATGCAGTGCGGCAGCAATGGCGGACAACGCCACGTCCTGACCGATAAGCCCCTGCTCAGCCAGCCACTTCCTGAACGACGATTCAGCCGCGGCCAGAATAGGTTCGGATTCCGGGCCGGGGTAAAAGTACAGTTTTGCATTCAGCCGCCATGTCACGATTCTGGCGCTCTGTACGGTCAGGCGGTCGGCCACCGGGCGGGTATCCTCTGCATTCAGAACGGCGCGAACGGTATTAAGCAACGCCTCCGTTGCTGTGCCGTCGCCTTCAGTGGACAGGATGGAAACCGTCACGTTGGCCGGAGACGGGCTGATGGCTCGCGCGTCGCGTACCAGACCGCTGGCGCTGCGTGCAAAATACTCGTATGCGCCTGACGGGCCAGCAACACTCAGACCGTCATACGCCCGTTGCGCCCGCAGTCTCAGCGATGTGTCGCTTTCCATCACCGCGTCGGTGGTATCCGTTGCCGGAGTGATAACCAGGCGCTTTGTGTTCATATTGCCCGCGAGGTTGTCCAGGTCTGTCCCGGCGCTGTGGCTTAACATGCAGGCGCGTGCACCCTCATTGACCCGCTGGCGTAACAGCATTTCACGAAACGCTGTTGTCTGGGCGATAACGTTCAGGGGTTCCGATTCCAGCTCCAGCGCGGCGGAGACGGCTTCACGCTGTTCGGCAGGATAGGACGCAATCATCATGGCCTTTGTGTCAGCCAGAATTGCCTCAAAATCAGGCTTCGCGATGATGGCGGGTTCCGGTAACTGGGAAAGGTCAACAGCAGGCATGATTTACTCCCTCAGCGTGATGGTTAACTCAACATTCTGCATGGTCTGCATGACAGTGCCCGACAGCGTCACCCCGGCGCGGCCTCCCGCTTTCCAGACAACGTCGATGGCGTCCAGGGCAATGCGGGGTTCCCATCGTGTCAGCGCAATCACGGCAGCACTCATGCATTGCAGACGCGTGGTGTTATTCATGGGTTCGTCAATCAAATCAGGTACAAGGCTGCCATATTCCCGTCGCATAACCCGGCTGGCCAGCGGGGTGGTCAGGATGTCCCTGGCTGACTGTTTCAGGTGCTCCATATCATTCAGGTTTCCCGTCCCGTCCGGATTCATTCCTGTGTAGCGGGTTGTCACTGCGGGCCTCCTGTCGAATCGCTGCCGCCTTTCACACCACCGTGTTTATGCGTATGCACTGTGATGCCGTTTGAGGTGAAGTTGCCGCCGCTGTGCGTGATATTGCCGCTCATCTTTCCCCCTTTTGTGACGTCAAGCGTCGCTGTTCTCAGAAGGTTTGTGCATTCCACGACGGGCGTATCCAGTGTCACGCTGACGGATGCCTGCAGGGTGGCTGTTTTCATGCCGCTGGCGCTCAGTGCGCCAGCGTCTGCGTCGTAGCGGAACACCGCGCCATCCGGCGCGCTGACCACGATTTCTTTCAGGCTTTTGCCGGGGGCCGGACTGGCATCACTCCACAGGCTGCCAATTATCATGGCGGTTTCCGGGTTGCCGCCAATGCAGGCAATTACCACCTGTTCGCCTGGTGATGGCGGCAGCCACACATTGAAGGCTCCCGCGCGCGTGGTGTTCCAGCGCAACCAGCCTGTTTCCAGTTCGCCGCTGCGAACGCGCACGCGCCAGGACTTCTCATCAACTTCAGAGATGATCCCGGTGCGGATGATGTTGCTCAGCAGTCGCATGAGTTCTGCGCTCACCGTACAGCCTCCGCAATCCGGCCCAGCACCGTGTTATAAATCAGGCGCTCATCTGCCTGGCTGATACCCAACAGCTCACGTACCGGGTAATCGGTGAAAATGCCCGGCGCAACCTGATCGCGCTCACCGAACTGATGAACGCGTGCAATACGTGCGGCCACGCCGCTGTAACCCACCGTCACACCGGAGGCATCTGCACGGGCTTTCAGGTAGCGGGCGGTGCGCAGTTTTACGAACATGGGGACGCGCTTTGTGCTGTCCTGGTTGATGCGCCGGGTGCGTATTTCCAGAAAACGGTCGATGTCATCCCGGTAAAACGTGCGGATATTGTTTTTATCCTCATCCCACCCGGTAATGGTTCGCCCGTATTTCCCCGTGTCGTGATGCCAGTTTTTCAGCGTGCGTGCTTCGTTATTCCAGATAAAGCGAATGCGCTCCTGTATCCGGGTTACGCGGCGTCTGCGTGGTGTCCATTCGGTCCCGTCCGGCGCTTTTTGTGATCGGATACGTGCCTGCTGGGCGCGACGTAAATCCTGTGCCAGCTTTCTGGCGATGTTATTGATGGCCTGCTGATTCAGGCTGTCGCGGATAGCCTCAAAGGTTTCATCCACGCTGGTGAATGCCTTATCCATCGCTTTCACCCCACGTCACATCCTGGAATACATGCGACCAGTCGCCTTCGGAAGAGGGCAGACGGGGTTTTGGCTCCGGCAGGTGTTCTGCCTGCGGTGTGCCCTGACTGTTGCGCGTGATGCGAACGCGTTCCCGCAGGGGGAGCGTAAACAGGAGATCGGCGCTGTCATCGTCATTGATAACGGCAGAAAATTTGATGTCCTGATTACGCTCCGGATTGAGCAACAACTGTGGCTGATTTTCGGATAACCACGCCAGCAGCGGCAGCGTGAGGTCGTCCAGCTCTCCGGCGTAATCCATGACAAACATCACCATCTGATAGCGGTAAACAAACGAGGGCGCTTCTCCGGTCGTTTCAATGTTGCCGCTCTCCACGAAAATGGTGAATTTCTCGGGATTAGCCTGGCACCACCGACACCCATGAAGCATGGACTCTCGCAGACTGTTTGTCTTAAGCATCTGTTTTGCTCTCCTGCTCTTCCTTATGCTGCGGGATTATTGATTTCCAGCACCAGGCTGCCGATATCGACGCCGTACGCGGCATTTTTAGTGATATCAGTTAACGTCAGCGCATTCAGCCCCAGTGTCAGACTGTCTTTTATGACCTGGAATGCCGGGCCAGCCACTCCATTCAGTTTCG